>Ga0189285_100037_pt1 | contig 141664 bp, 100 predicted proteins | sample GEYOminimetaG_FD_130315 | JGI IMG/M metagenome (GOLD analysis project Ga0189285, IMG submission 130315) | Marine microbial communities from the Costa Rica Dome - GEYO mini metaG | ecosystem: Environmental > Aquatic > Marine > Oceanic > Photic zone | place: Costa Rica: the Eastern Pacific... | reverse complement strand
ATTGCGTGCAGGGCGGTCTTTTCGGGACCACCCCACACCAACACCTATCGAGCCTTCCCGGTCCCCGGACCGCCCTGCACTCCCGTCATCACTCCAGCGCCTGGGCGCGTGGAGATTTTGGTGCTAGCGCACAGCGCGGCAGACGACAAAACCATGGGCCGGGATGTCCAGCGCGAATGTGCCAATAGCAGCAGAGCTTGTCCCGCATTCGCCCCACAAGGCTTCCCAACGTGTATTGCGGCCATCAACCTCGACATTGAGTTGACGTGCGACGTTCTCGGCATTGAAGGCAATCAGCACTTCATCCCCGGCGGCTTCATCAATGCGCGAAATCACCAGGACACTTTCCTCGTTTCCGGCATAGCGGGTCAGAAGACGTCCGCGGCGGATCACCTCATTGGACTGGCGGATCTCCGCCATGCGCGCGATCGCCTGGTAGAGCGGATGACCGGTATCGAAATTATCGCCTGCCGTCGTGGCATCGGTGCCAACCAGATCATTGTCGTTATAGCTCTCGACTACGCTCGGGAACATGTTCTCACGCGCGGCACGGTCATTGCCATCGGAGATGAAACCCTGCTCGTCGCCATAATAGATAGTGGGCACACCACGCGAGAACATCATCAGGCCATGGGCCAGGACCAGACGATCGAGCAGCTCGGCATCGGAAATGTCGGGATGAGCATTGCGGATGAACATCGACATGCGGCCCATGTCGTGATTGCCGAGGAAGGTCGGCAGGATCGCTGCTGTCGCCTCGCCACCCGGGTAGACGTGATCGATGTTGAACAATTCCTGGAAGCGCATGCCCGGCTCTGCACCGGTAACGAAGCCCTGGGCTGTGCCCTGGAAGGCAAAGTCCAGGAAGGCCGGCAAACGCGCCTGGGTGATGTAACGCGCCAGCTGACCCGGATCGCCTTCATATACCTCACCAAAGACATGGAAGTGCTCGATGCCCTCGGCCCGGGCATGGGCCATGATCTCCGGCGTGAACTCGGCCCAGAATTCCGGACGCACATGCTTGGCGGTGTCGATGCGATAGCCATCAATGCGGAAGTCGGTGATCCAGGACTTGTAGATATCGATCATGCCGCGCACGACGGTCGGGTGCTCGGTATTGAGATCGTCCAGCCCGGCAAAATCACCGTAAAGCTCGCTCTCGCCGAACCAGAAACTCTCGCCGCGATTGTGGTAAAGCGTCATGTCATTGAGCCAGGGCGGATTGCGCTCGCCGTCGACGCTCTCGGGGATGTAGGGCGTATAGGCAAAATCGGGACGCGTCAGATTGGCGAAATTCTCCGGCGTCAGATGTACCGGATCGTCGCCCAGGAAGCCGTCATTGATCGGCTCGCCATCGGGACCACCCACCGTGGTGAACGGATAATCCGCGCGGCGGCGATAGGGGCATTGGCCGTCCGGATCGATATAGAGCTCGGACGTCGGGTCATGGCATTCGCGATAGGCGATCACGTCCGCGGTGTGATTGGTGATGATGTCCATATAGACCCGCATGCCCCGGGCATGCGCAGCCTCGACAAAGGCGCGAAACTCCTCGCGCTCGCCCAGATGCGCGTCGGGACGCAGGAAATCGGTGATCCAATAGCCATGATAGGCGGACGAGGCCCAGTCGCCCTCGCCCTGAACCGCGCGGTTCTGGAAGATCGGTGTCAGCCAGATCGCCGTCGCACCCAGACCCTGGATATAGTCGAGCCGCTGGGTCAGGCCGGCGATATCGCCGCCATGATAAAAGCCCGGATCGGTGGGGTCATAACCATGATCAAGACGCTCGCCCTCAAGACCGCCCAGATCATTGGCTGTATCACCATTTTCAAACCGGTCCGGCATGACGAAATAGATGATCTCATCGCGCGGCTGGCGCTCGACAGCGGCTGCGGACGCATCCACCTGCTCACGCGCCTGCCCTTCGCCTGCATCAATGCCCTGCGCCGACGGACTACAGCCAACCAGCCAGCTCGCCGCCGTGGCCAGAAGCAGGACCTTAGGGAAGTTAACAGGCATGAAAGAGACCCCTATTTCGCATTTTTTGTATGTTATTGCCTTCGTTTATATTTGCCTAGATACTCCAAGGGAGCATTTTTTTGCAATTTTTTGCAACTGCCCCGCAAATATCCATTTGGCCCGCGGACATCAATGCCTCAGCGCTGCCGAGCGCCAGCCGATGGAGAATTCGGTACGCTAGCGACCGGCTCAGGAACAAGATGGATAGATGTGAAGAGCAAAAACCGGCGGCGGCATCTCAGGTCAATCCTGACGACAGCGGCGCTCTGGTCCGGACGGGGAAAGTGCCCAGCGGGAACGTATCCGGGGCCGCATCGCGGCCCCGGATCAATCAGCCTACCACGGCGGCAGGGTGCGGTTCGGTGTCCAGGGGGCACCGGCTTCGCCAAGCGCCGTCTCGAAGGCCGGAATGGCTTCCTCGGTCAGTGCACTCAGACGAGCCCGCAAGCCCTCGAACTCCTCCTCGGCCATGCCCAGCTGGGAAGAGTGAGCCGGAGACGGGCCATAAGTCGCGTTGGACGTGCCCAGTTGGGCAAAGGACAGGCGAGAGCCGACCGTGGACGGTTCGGCGCCGTAACGACCATTTCTCGACTGGTTACCGCCCATGGCTTCCTGGATAGCGAACAGCTCCTGGCGCAGGCCCTCGAGTTGATCATCCAGTGCACCCGGAGCTGTGCGCGAGCGATGCAGGGCAGACTGCAGAACCGCCAGGCGGGTCTGGGTCTGGCCGATCGTCGCATTGGCTGCGGACAACTGGTGCTGCATCTCGGCGAGACGCTCCCAGAAGGCCACGACCTCGTCATCCGGGGAGCCCGGCAGGGCACCCTCAGTCAGACGAACCACCTCAATGCTCTGGCGGTCACCGATGCTGACCGTCTCACCATTGTGCTGACGCACCAGTTCGACGGAATAGGTGCCCGGCGCGACCAGGTATCCGGATGTGGAACTGTCCGGCGTGTCTGGCTGGGTGACAGCGGACCTGCTCGGATAGGTCAGATCCCAAGCCACACGGTGGAAGCCGGCCGTAACCGGTCCCGGCAGACGGCGAACGACATTGTCATTGCTGTCCCGGATCACCAGCCACATGCGCGGCGGCGCCTCACGGCGTTCCGCCTCGACCACATCAAAGCCCGGGAAAGGTGTATCCTCGCCCGCATCATTGGCCGGAGCCTCGGCTTCCTGGCGGATTTCCTCGGCCGTCTGCAGGCCTTCGTGCATGTAATAGGTGATCGTGGCGCCAAAGGCCGGGTTCTCGGCCTGGAAATAGCCATCGCCCTGATAACCCCGGGTGTCGAAGCCCAGCTCATGCTGCTGCTGGTACCACCAGGCCCGGCGGACCGGGAAGAGACGCGTCTCGGTCTCCAGCATTTCCTCGGTCACCTCACGCAAGGCGGAAATGTCATCCAGCACGTAGATGGACCGCCCGAACGTACCGACAACAAGGTCATCTTCACGCTCGTGGATCAGCAGGTCACGCGCCGGGATCGGCGGCATGCCGGCCGTCATCTGGGTCCAGTTATCGCCACCGTCGATGGTGAAATAGACGCCAAAATCGGTACCGATGAACAACAGGTTCGGGTTCTCGTGATCCTGCACGATCCGCCAGACCTGCTGGTCTTCCGGCAGGCCATTGGTGATCATGCGCCAGCTGCGACCGTAATTGTCCGAGCGCATCAGGTATGGCGCGAAATCACCTTCCTTGTGATTGTCCATCGCCATGTAGACCGTACCGGCCTCGAAACGGGACGGCTCGAAATCATTGATGAAGGCCCGATCCGGAACACCGCGCAGGCTGCCCGCACGTGTCTCGGTCCAGCTCGCACCACCATCCGTGGAGACCTGGATCAGACCATCATCAGTACCGGCGTAGAGCACATTCTCGTCGACCGGCGATTCCGCCAGCGCACTGATCGTGTTGTATACGGACATCGCATAGAGGTCCCAGCCCGCATCCCAGGACCACTGACGACCCATGATCGGCAGTTGCATGCGATCCTCATCGCGCGTCAGATCGCCTGACAGAGCTGTCCAGGTGTCGCCCCGGTCATCGGACCGCCAGACACGCTGGGACGCGTGATAAAGCCGCGTCGGCTCGTGCGAGGAGACGACAATCGGCGCATCCCAGTTGAACCGCTCGGCCGGTTCGCCCGGCTGAGGCTGGGCGCGGATATAGATCAGTTCGCCGGTGGACCGGTCGAAACGGACCAGATTGCCCTGCTGCCAGCTGGAATAGGCGATGTCGGGATTACCCGGCTCCACATCCGGCTCGTGGCCATCACCGAACAGCGTCACTTCCCAGTCGGAATTGCGGATGCCGTGACGGCTGTCCGTGCGCGACGGGCCTACCTGGGTGTTGTTGTCCTGGGTACCGCCATAGACGTTGTAGAACGGCTCGGCATCATCCAGCGCAATGTCATAGAACTGCGTAATCGGCAGGTTGGAGATAAAGCGCCAGGTCGCATCACCGTCCAGCGTCTCGTACAGACCACCATCGGAACCGACCAGCATGAAATCCGGGTCGGTGGGATGGAAGGCGATCGCATGATCGTCGACGTGTTTGTTCTCATTGTTGATGTCACGGAAACTCGCGCCACCATCGCTGGAAATCTGCGTCGTGTTGGAAACCAGGATGATACGGTCGAAATGGTGCGGGTGAGCGTAGAGCTCCATGTAGTAGTGCGGTCCCGTACCCCCGGAGACCGTGTCGGACATCAGCGTCCAGCTTTCACCGCGATTGGTGGAGCGATAGACACCGCCCTCGCGGCGGTTTTCCTCGATCGCGGCGTAGAGTACGTCCGGATTTTGCGGGGAGATGGCGAGGCCGATCTTGCCCATGTTCCCGGCTGGCAAACCCGCAGTCACTTCGCGCCAGGTTTCACCACCATCATCGGAGACATGCAAGCCGCTTTCCGGGCCAGCCCCCATATACGCGGCGACCGTACGGTGACGCTGCCAGGTTGCGGCGACCAGGCGGTCAGGATTGCGCGGATCCATGACGATGTCGGTGACACCGGTCCACTGACCTGCGGACAGGACCAGGTTCCAGCTTTCGCCACCATCGGTGGACTTGTAGAGACCACGCTCACCGCCCGACGACCACAGCGGCCCCTGGGACGCGACCCAGATGGTGTTCGGATCTTCCGGGTGAACGATGATCTCGGAAATGTGCTCGGAGGATTCCAGGCCGAGATGTTCCCAGCTGCTGCCACCATCGCGGGAGCGGTAGATACCATTGCCGTAACCGACATGGCGGCCGCCATGGTTTTCGCCGGTACCGACCCAGATCGTGTGCGGATTGGACGGATCGACCGTCACCGTACCAATGGAATAGACACCCTGACCATCAAACAGCGACGTCCAGGTCGTTCCCGCATTGTCCGTGCGCCAGACACCACCGGAACCGACGCCGACAATCCAGGTCGACGGGTCATCCTCCATGATCTCGATATCGCCGATACGGCCGGACATGAAGGCCGGGCCGATGCTGCGGAACTCAAAGCCACTGAACGTGCCCGAATTCACGACCCCTGCATCGGTATCGTCCTCCTGCTGCGCACACGCTGCCTGTGGCAGGGTGCACATGAGGACGGCACATAGAATACCTCGCATGGTTCACTCCCCAATTGATTGAATCGGGGGGACCTTAGCAACCCGAAGGGAAAATGAAAGGCTGGGGTTATAGTATCACAGAAATCTGAACATCTAGGCAGCTCAAAGCCTTGACCCGATTGGATCCATCGCAAGGATGCGAGTCATGAAAATCGGCAAGCTTCTCCGCGACATCCATCACTGGGCCTCTCCTGTCATCATGCTCCCGCTGGGCGTGATGATCATCGCCGGCCTGTTCCTGATGCTGAAAAAGGATTTCGACTGGATCCAACCGCCGACCCAGCGCAGCGCCGAAGTCGCTGAGGGTGTTCCTGACACGACGCTGGCACAGCTCTATGAAGCCGCCGTGGCCGTTCCCGAGCTCGAGATTTCAGCCTGGGAAGAGTTCGAGCGAATCGATATCCGCTCGGACCGCGGCATCGCCAAGTTCATTGCGCCAAACCGCTGGGAAGCACAGATCGACCTGGTGACACTGGATGTGCTGTCTCTGGAGTATCGCCGCTCCGATCTGTTCGAACAGATCCATGACGGCTCGTTTTTTGCCGACTGGGTGAAGACTTTCATCTTCCTGCCCGCGGGTATCATCCTGCTGGTTCTATGGCTGACGGGGATCTGGCTTTTCTTCGAGCCCCATATCAAGCGCTGGCAACGCTCCCGACGCCGCGCGGCAAAACGCTGACCCAAAATAAATAGCGGAGCGATCCGGGTGAGTGGATCGCTCCGCCAGTCCATTCTGACTTACCCCCTAGTTCGTCAGAACGGTATTCTCGACTCTTGCGGGCATCGTAAGCCGAGAACTCACCATCGCTCGAGCCGGAGAGGCGGCAGTCAGAGCAATAGAGATAGCGCTCGCGTCGTTGCCGATTTCCAGCTGGCGCGAGTTCTGACGGAAAATGATCACGCGAAGAGACCGAACTAAATACGCAGATCGACGTATTTTTTCGAAATTCGCCTGGTTGTTTCTTTCGCGCTACTCACGCGTGTCCGTTCGCGGCAGCCGCAGACAGGCATGCACGCCACGCCCCGGCTCGGATCGCATCACCAGGCGGTAGTCGCAATTCTGGGCCAGCCGGAAAATCAGGTCCAATCCGTAGCCCGAAGCACGGTCCGCGCTGTGAATGCGGTGTTCAAAATAGGTCTCGCTGTCGAGCACGATCGGCTCGCTGGACAGACCGCGCCCATTGTCGACCACACACAGCATGACATCCTTACCACAGCGCCTGACGCCCAGCAGGATGCGCTCGGCCTCGGCATGGGCCACCGCATTGATGATCAGATTCAGCAGGATGCGCTCGACCATGCTCTTGCTGGCCTCAACATGGAGCGCGCTGCTCACCTCGCGCCATTGCACCTGATTGACCGAAATGGTCTCCCGCGCCAGAGCGGTGGTGGTTTCAAACAGGTCGGATACCGCAACGGGGCTGGACCCGTTCCAGTCCGACAGGTTTCGTTCGGTCCTGGACAGTTCGAGCACCGAGGTCAGGAATTGCGAGATATTCCGGGTGAGGGATTTCTGCTTGTCTGCTGTCTCCTGCGCCGCGGCGAGGTCGCCGCGGTCGAGCGCCCGGCTGAGCACCGTCGCGTTAAGGTCGAGAGCGAACAGGGGCTGGCGAACATCATGCCCGGTGGACGTCAGCAGGAGTGAGAGAACGGAATTGGCCTTCTCTGCCTCGTCCTTCGCGTCCAGATAGACCTTGTTGAGATAGAAATTGCGCCGCGAGACCCGGCCCGACAGGCGCATCGAGACATACATCGCAATTGCAGCCGGGATGATCGTGGTCAGGGTGATCACATATACCCGGGCCTCACCTGGCTGGAAGAACAGCAACAGCGCAAGGTACCAGGCGATACAGATTACCGAGAACGCCGCGCTGGCCTGGAACAGGTGATAGTTCAACATCCCGATCAACGCGTAACTCATCGCCATCCAGAAGGAGATGGCGAGAAAGCGCGCTGAAAGCCCTTCCGGCGTCGTCTCGTAGTTCAGGTAGAACAGGTTTACCACGGCGACGAGCGACACATAAAAAGCGTACCACCCAACCAGCAACCAACGTACCCAGGATTTCGGGGCTCGCGTGGCCTCGCTCAGCAAGGCACCAACCACAATCAGGCAATACATGAAAAAGCTGACCCGCCAGGCAATCAGCAGACGCACCCCCTGTTGCATGTCCTGGATCTGGAGTTAGTGGGTGACCGAAGTCAGCCAGGTAATCCCCGCAAGAAACGCGGCCAACGCCGCCAGGCGGAAGGCGACTGGACGGACATTCAGCCAGTATTCCTGCTCCAGCGTGTCGTCCTTGAAACGCCCGCTGAACCAAAACCTGTCAGGAAAGTCTGCATCCCGCATCAACGACGCCCTTCACACTCACTCGCTTGCCCCGCCAAGGCTATGTGATACGAAAGCAGAAGACTGTCCAGCCACGCGACCAGAGCGGCCGCCAAGATTAAATGTCCTTCCCCCGCGTTCTCATCATCGACGACCACCCGCTCGTCAGCGACGGCCTGCAATCCCTGCTGAGCGTTGAGGGCATTGCTGACACGGTGAACACATTCACCAGCGCCAGTGCCGCGTTGACAAACGGCACGCCTGAAACCGCCGATCTCGCCCTGGTGGATTTCGGCCTGCCGGACATGACGGGCCTGCAGCTCATCTCGGCCTTGCGGGACAGCAATCCGGATCTCATCTGCGTGCTGATGACCGGTTCTCCGCTGACCGTTTCGGAGCGCGAGGAGTTGGCGGGTTTTGCCGGTCATTTCTACCACAAGGGCGACCCTGTGGAGGACCTGGTCGAGGCACTCAGGGCGCCGCTGCCCTCCCCTGCCGCCGACAATGCCGGCAGCGCAGAGCGCATCGCCGAGCTGACGCGGCGGGAACTCGAATTGCTGGCCCTGATCGGCGAAGGGCATGAACTGGGTGAAATGGCCAATATGCTTGGCATTTCCGTGGGCACGGCCCGCAAACACCGCGAGAACCTGATGAACAAGCTGGACGTACGCTCCAGCCTGCGCCTGATGCGGCTTGCCCTGCAGGCCAATATCACGCGACCTCACGCAGACTGACACCAGCCTGCAAACGAGAAAGCGGAGCGGTTCGGGTGAGTGAAGCGCTCCGCCTCACCGCTCTGACTTGGCCCAAGCGCCAGAACGACGATCTCGGCAGAGTGCGGGCATTGGAGCCAAGCGCTCCGGGCCGGGGCGTGGCCTGGTAAGAGCCACTTTCCGTCAGGGGTGTTACTTGGCCTCCCCGGTGGAACGGCCGTCGAAATCAAGGCTGATATGCTGGTTGTTCAAACGCACACGACGCTCTTCGCGGCTGCCATCCTCGAACACCACGCGAATGGTCGCCTCGGTGTAGAAGGTGCGCTGGTTCGAGCTGAATTCGCCCGGAACCATGACACCGTTTTCGTAGCGGGTGGTGTAGAAAGTGTGATCCAGCGGCGTGTCGCCGATATAGGTAAAGCTGGTATCGTCACGTCCCATCGGGATATTCCCGACGATACCGCCGCCATTCACACCCATCGAACGGTCACCGTGCAGCGACATGTAAACCTGGGCACCCGGCTCCGGCGTGGTCACCGTCAGGGCTTGTTCCGGCATGATTACGGAACAGGCGGAAACGGCAATACTGGAAGCAGCCACAGCTGCAAGAGTGAAATACTTCATTGGAGTTCTCCCTTTCAGGGTTCTCGATTGAAAATAGGCGAGCGGTCGGCGGGGCATGGACCATACCCCGCCGGACAGCATCAGAACTTCCGGCCGATGTTCAGACGCACGCCCTGGCTGTCAGAGGCGTCCGCGCCTCCACCAAGACGCCCGAACAGTCCGCCGGAAAGGCTCCACTCGCCGGCCTGGCCCGTTATGCTCAGGCCGTATTCGCCGCCCATGCCTGCCAGGTCAGCGACGTCTTCATAGCCGCTGGCGAGGAAGGTGCGTCCGCTGTCGCGGATATTGAGGTCGGCAATCATGTGGGCGTTGACCGCCCAGCTTTCGGAAATTGCGTGATGCAGGACACCGCCGCCCCGCACATGCAGGCTTGCCGTGTCGCCCGGCTGGATATCAATGCCGGAAATGGTGTCGGTGAAACTGTCGACTTCCGCAGATGACCAGACCATCTGGGCCAGCGGCTGGAACCAGGTGTTCTCGCTGATATCGAAATAGGTGCCCATCTCGGCACTGGCGATCAGGCCCTGGCTCTCGATCTCGACCGCTGCGAAGGACACATCCCGGTCCGTCGCCCACAGTTCAAAGCGGGCATACCGTTCAGACTGGCTGGATGCCCAGCCCAGGCTGGCACCGATCGCGCGGCTGTCGATATCCATCATCGTACGGCCCAGGCTGAGCTGGTCGAGATCGGTTTCGGTCTCGGCGATGCGCAGCATCATGCCCGCGGTCCAGCCGGCGAAGGCCTGCATCTGGCCACCAAAGGTAATAGATGACGTTTCACCCTGGATATTGATGCCGGAAGAATCAGCCTGGATGTCGTCATAACCTGCAGACGCCCAGATCATCGGCTCGCTGCCTTGTTCACGTTCCCGCTGCGAGCGATGGCTGATGATGCCTAGATCCAGAGCGTCCATCACCACCGGCAGAGCCAGCGGTGCCGCGCCCGTCGAGGTAAAGCCGAGAGAGACCATGGAGACACTGGCTGAACCACCATGGGCCGAGGCCAGTCCGGTGGATTTCTGCTGGCTGGTCTGCGTGGAACCTTCAACGGAGAGATCAAAGACCTGGCCACCCCAGTGCAACGGACCATTGGCCAGCACCACATTCTCGACTCCGCCGCCGATATTGAACAACGGGCCGGTCACGTGGGCACCATCAGTGCTGTACGGGTTGAGATAGACGATCAGCTCGCCATTGACGGCGCCGCCGACATTGAGCCGGTCCGCCTCGACCAGGCCCCCATTGCCGATACCGACATCCATATTGACGTAGGCGGAGCCCGAAATGGATCCGGTAATCAGACCGGTATCATCGCCACGTCCATCCACAAAGTTCAGCCCCACACCGCCAAAAGTCGCGTCGATATTGCCGCTCAGACGACTGGAACTGACGCCTGCATCAAGGAATGAGATCGCGGAACGGCCTGAAAAATCGATCAGCGAGACATCACCCGTCAGGCTCGCGCCATTGCTCAGGAGCAGATGGGCATCACTCAGCTCGACACTGTCGAAGGCCCAGCTACCGTTCAGGCGAACTTCCGACCCTTCGGCGAGGAACAGATCTTCAAAACCGGTGAAATTGGTGCTGTCAGCCGTGCCACGCCAGCCGGCAAACTGCAGCAGGTCCTGGCCATTGCCGCCATCGGCCAGGCCAACACCGGAGATGTCGGCACCTTCATAGATCGCGAATTCATCATCGCCATTGCCAAAGCTGAGATCCCCGACGATCGAACCGAACAGCGACAGACGGTCCTGGCTGTCGACCACATATTGTCCGTTCGGACCCGTAAGGGTTCGGTCAAGACCGAGATAGGCATATCCGTTGGAGGATTCGATGTGGCCCTCCTCGCCAATGGTGACCCGGGTATCGGCTCCGTGAACGACAATGCCGTGACCACGAACGGGCCAGAGCGGGCTCTGGTCCACCGGATCCCCGGATACGCTGATCGTGCCGAAGACGTGGATATCGATATCACCACCCGCCTGATCAATCGTCGGATCATATGTGGCAATCGCGCCAACACCGGTGGAGCCATTGCCTGACGTCGTCAGATCACCCAGCAACCGGATGGAGATATCGCCACCATCGTCGGTGGCTCCGACCAGTCCGAAAGTGTAATCGCCTTCGGTAGTGACATCGTTCGCGAGGATATCAATATCACCGGACGCGGTGGAAACGCCGACACCGTCACCCCAGTGACCGCGCGTGTGGACAAGGCCGCTCGACCGAACATTAACGTCGCCGGAGCCTCCGCGAATGCTGACACCATCGGACAGACTGCCAATCGCTGAGACATTGGTAGCGGTGACATCGATATGGCCGCGCTCCGAGCGAATATTGATCGCCGAGGCATCACGGCCTTCGGTGCGAACGTCTTCTGCCACCACCGTGATGAATTGTGGCTCGCTGTCCGGTGCAGGCACAAAACTGTCAGACAGATGGATGGCTTCAGCGCCATAACCGGTGGTGTAAACGCGTGCCGCCGAGACATTCATGTCACCGCGCGTCAGGAAGCGCAGGCCGTCAGCGCGTGTGCCCGTTGTCGAAATCAGGCCCGGCGAGACGAAAGTCAGATCGCTCGCACCGACATTGGCCGCGACACCATAACTCGTCTCACCCGTTGTCGTGATATTGCCCACGGCCAGGGAAACATTCGTGTGGCCAGCGATATCAAGCATGCGAACACCCCAGGCGCGGTCACCGGTCGTGGTGATGTTCTCCGCGAGCAGATTGATCGCGCCCGCCGGGCCCATGCCAACCTGTGAATCATCGACAAAGATCTCGATGCCGTAGGCTTCATCTCCCGCGGTGGAGACGCTACCAGCAGTAACGATGATCCCTTCGTGACGCAGCGTCGCGACGTCTGCAGCCGGTGAGCCGAGCGGCCGCTGGGTGGGAAGCCCTGCGGGCTCAACATTGATGCGAATACCCTCAACGCCCCAGGCCAGCGTAGTGACATCCCCGACTTCGACACCAGTCGTACCCTGTCCGTCACTGTTGACGGTGAGGCCCGCTCCGGCGGCCTCACCCTCGACACGGATGGTCTCGACCGCAGCAATCACATCGGAGTTGCGGGCATTGATCTCGACACCGCCGGAGCCGAAACCGCGCGCGGTGACACTGTCGAGCACGATAAGGGTGGAGCCGTTCGTCACCTGCACTTCAACAGCCGTCGCCTCCTCGCCGGTTGTCAGGATGTGGTCGCCATTGATGTCCAGCTCACCGCCATTAACCGTCGCAGAAATCGCGTGGCTGAAATCACCCGCGGTGGAAATGTCTGTGAAATCGAGCTCGACCTCGGTGCCGGAAACGGAGATCCCGGAGCTGTAATCACCACTAGTCGCGATCGCGTCAAAGGCCTCGAAATCAATATTGGTGCCGGTCATCGTGACCGCGTCGGCGAAATCACCCATCGTGATGACCGCTCCGGTCGTCACCCGGACATCTCCGTGAAAGGCCAGTACATCAATACCGCCCGCACCATTGCCAATGGTCATGACATTGCGGGTATCCAGATCGATATTGCCCAGATCCGCGATCAGGCTGACCGCGGTTGCGCCGACACCAGACGTGGCCACATCTCCATTGAGCGCGACATCAATATTGCCGGTAAGTGAGCTGGCAATGACGGCGGCGGACTGATCGCCGACAGTGGTGACCGTCCCGCCTACAGCGATGAGGACATCACCATCCGCAATCGCTCGAATGCCGTAGGAATCGTCACCGGTCGTCGCGACGTTTTCGTCAACAAAGAGTGTGATCTCACCATCGTCCGCAGCCAGATTGATGGCCGTTGCGTCGTCACCGGTCGTCGCCGCAGAAATGATGCTGACATGGATATCACCGCTCGGCAGATCAACATTGATCGCCGGCGCTCCCGCATTGACGTAGTCTCCGCCGACAATCAACGCATCCTGGCCCAGAGCCGGCGTTGCCATAGCCGCACCTGCGAGAACCGTCGTGGCAAGCAGGCGGACCTGCCGGGAAATAGCGCGGTTCGCGACTGGATGTGTGATCGGATCAATCATGACTTCCCCCTGTTCATCCCGGATCTCAGACACATCTGTCCCGTTCGCCGCCCTTGAACGAGACGGCGGCCAGCAGGCCGAACCCGGTTAACCATTTGCTTCAAATAAAAATATTACTGCGGCTCTGTCAGCCGCGAGGACTTGCGTTTGCGTCTCTCAAGCTTGGATGTTTGTCTCGCTCCCGGTCACGACAGATTGGCGATCCAGAAGGCATACTTGGTGTCCCCGAAGGGTAGCTCGGATGACCCCGCCTGGTTGGCCGCAGCGTTCGCGCCCGCCTCGCGCACCTCGCTGGGATTGCCCCCGAAACGCTGCCGGAACAGTCGGGAGAAATGGGCCGGATCCTTGAAACCCCACTCATAGGCAATCTGGGCGACCTGTTTATGGATCAGGCGCGGCGAGATCAGATCCGTGAAGGCGCGTCGTAACCGCATCTCACGGATGTATTCCGCAATGCCGCCGCACGGCGCGAAAACGCGATAGAGACGCGCCCGGGACAAGCCCAGCGAGCTGGCAATGAAACTGGGGCCGAGCTCGTGTTTGTGCAGATTTTCCTTGATGAAGACCTGGGCCTTCAGCATCAGCGCATGATCGGTGGACGCCGGCGGCTCACCCGATTTGAGATCCACGCCATTCAACGCCAGCGCCGCGAGCTGGACCAGGGCTTCTGCCGCATTGGGTGCCTGCGCCACCGTTATGTCGCCAGCAGCCTTATGCAGGGCGATGACATAATCGCGCAGAAGGCGACCGGAACTGGTCTGGGAGTCAAACACGGCGCCATGAGTGCTATCCGGTGAATGCAGCAGAGGCGCCAGTCGGCGACGCGGAATAAAGACGTTGAGGATCTCGTAGTCAGTCGTCCGTGAGGAAAACGTCTCGGCATGGTCGAGATTCACGAAATCCCCGACCTTGGCTGACACCTCCCGTCCGCCGCAGACCATGTCGATGGACCCGCTCAGATAGACGTGGAGCTGATAGTGATCAAGCCCGTCTCGGGCGATCCGGGCGGCGTCACGCGTATAGGTTTGCGCACCGAGCTGACAGTGATTGATCGCGATATCGTCGAGCAGAAAACTGTTCACGCGCGCGAAATAGCGATCCCGCGTCTGCTCGTCATAGGGATTGACCTCAAAGAGAACATCAATGCTCTCCCGCCACGTCGCGAAACGGTCGGAAACCGCCAGAACGCCTGTGTCGAAGTATGAAGTTTCAATTGGTTGAACAGTCATATCCCCCTCCTGCACACACTTTTACAAAACCAGGTTGCAGAACGGAATACGACAATTAGCGAACACGGCCGCTTTGCGTGAAATCCGGCTCGTTTTTCGTTGTATGGAACGCCATTGCCTTGCTAGATAACAAGCTGAACTGTCTGTCTAATCCACCAATATCGGAGAGCATCATCACCCACCCTGTCTTCAGCGCTGACAAGCCCATGCGCATCATCACGATTGATGATCACGAGCTGGTGCGCGAAGCGGTTGGATATGCGATCGACGCCAATCCGGATATGAGCGTGGTGTCCAGCCATGACACCGCCACCGCCGGCCTGGGGGCAATCAGCGAATTGCGGCCGGACCTGGTCATTGTTGACTTCACCCTGCCGGACATGACCGGGCTGGAACTGATCCAGCAGGCGCGCCCGGGCGCTGTCGGCACCCGGTTCATGATCCTGACCGGATCACCCCTGGATCACGACGAGTGCCAGCGCCTCGCCACCTTTGCCGAGGGTTTCCTGCACAAGGAAGAAGGACGCTCCGAACTGATCAGCGCGATCCGGACAACCATGTCGCAACCACTGCTGCAATCAGGACCGGACGCCAACCCAACTGGCGGCCTGCTCAATGCCTCACGTCTGACCGAACGAGAGCGTCAGTTGATGCATGAAATTGCCCGCGGTCACGCGGTACAGGAGATCGCGGAGAAGCTGGACATCTCTGTCTCCACGGTGCGCAAACACCGGGAGAACATCATGGAGAAGCTGGAATTGAATACGACCGCCCAGCTGGTCCGGGCGGCCATGCAGATCGGCCAGTACTAGTCCGGCTGATCAGCCGAAACGGCCCATGATGTAATCCTGCGTTTTCTGCTCACGCGGATTGGTGAAGATCGTCTCGGTCGGGCCATGCTCGACCAGGTCTCCCAGGTGGAAGAAGGCCGTCTGCTGGGAGACACGCGCCGCCTGCTGCATGGAGTGGGTCACGATGACGATGCAGTAATTCTCGCGCAGCTCGTCGATCAGCCCCTCGATACGGGCCGTCGCGATCGGGTCGAGTGCCGAACACGGCTCGTCCATCAGGATGACTTCCGGATTGACAGCGATGGCACGGGCAATCACCAGGCGTTGCTGCTGACCACCCGACAGGCTGGTTCCCGGATGTGACAGGCGATCAGACACCTCTTCCCACAGACCCGCCTTGCGCAGGCTCTGCTCGACAATATCGTCCAGCTCGTCGGAGGACTGCGCCAGGCCGTGAATACGCGGACCATAGGCGACATTGTCATAGATGGATTTCGGGAAGGGATTCGGCTTCTGGAACACCATGCCGACACGCGCACGCAGGATCACCGGATCCAGGTGTTTGTCGTTGATCTCCTCGCCATCGATCTTGATGGAGCCCTCGACCCGGGCGCCCTCAATCGTGTCATTCATGCGGTTCAGACAACGCAGGAAGGTCGACTTGCCGCAACCCGACGGCCCGATGAACGCGGTGACGCTGTTCTTGGGGATGTCGATGGATACGCTGTTCAGCGCCTGCTTGTCGCCGTAGAAAACGTCGACATCGCGTACTTCGACTTTTGAATTCGTCTCGCTCACTTTGTCCTCACAACCCTGGACCCTGTCTGACAGTGTCCATCCATGCCTACCATCTACGTTCAAACTTGTGTCGCAGATAGATGGCGAGCGCATTGAAACTGATCATCAAGCCCAGCAGCACCATGATCGCGGCAGCTGCGCGCGGCTCGAAGGCGCGTTCGGCGCCATCATACCAAAGGAAAACCTGTACTGGCAGAACCGTCGCCGGCTGCGTCATTCCCTCAATGTCCAGGCTCGGCGTCTCGGCGATAAAGGCCACCATGCCGATCATCAGCAGCGGCGCGGTTTCACCCAGCGCGCGTGACAGGCCGATAATGGAGCCCGTCAGAATACCCGGAGCGGCCAGCGGCAGGACGTGGTGGAAGACGGTCTGCGTCTGCGACGCACCGATACCCAGCGCAGCATCGCGGATCGAGGGCGGCACAGCCTTCATGGCGGCGCGCGTCGCGATGATGATGGTCGGCAGGGTCATCAGCGAGAGGACCAGACCACCCAGCACCGGCGAGGATCGCGGCAGGCCGAAGACATTGATGAAGACAGCCAGACCCAGCATACCGAACACGATCGACGGCACGGCAGCCAGATTGTTGATATTGACCTCGATAAGATCCGTAATCGGGTTTTTCGGCGCAAACTCTTCCAGATAGATCGCGGCAAACACACCCACCGGCACCGACAGGATCAGAGCGATCAGAATGGTGAGGATCGAACCGTGCAGCGCACCACGCACACCGGCGAGCTCAGGCTCGCGCGAGTCGGCATTGCCGAACAGATAGCGGTTCGTGTGTTCCTCGATGACACCGCGGTCACGCAGGACACGGGACCAGACCAGCTGGTTGTCCGAGGAACGCCGGCGGCTTTCCGGCACATCCACGACCAGCAGGTTCCAGCTGTCCGCGCTCTGGCTTTCCGGCTGCACGACCGCACGACCGGTCGCCCGGGTCCCGTCAACAGAAACACCGTCCAGCTTGTAAGCACCGCCTGCCATCTCCACGATGACACTCGGCAGAGTGTCGTCGAGACGGAAAACGCCATCCTCGGCATCGGCCCAGTCAAGCAGGCCCTGCTGGCGCTCACGCAGATTGGCAATGCGGTCTACAAGCGCACTGACATCCTCGTCACCGGCAGCCTGGACACGCAGATCCAGCTCGTCGGCGCTGGCCCCCAGGGCGACAGCCTCATTGCGCAGGGCCGCACGCTGGTTTTCAACCATGGCTGCAAACCCGGCATCATCGCTGACAAGCGCAATGGAGCGCCCCTCTTCCGCGGCGCGCAGCGCGGTATTCATCCGGGTCTCGGATTGATCCAGCAGCTCGCCCTTGAGGTAAAGATCCATGTCGTCCGACAGCGGCATGCGGAAACGATAGCGCGTCCCGACCAGTGACGGATCCTCGATGACTTCATCCATCAGCCGCGGTGCGTTGAGCGCGGTGTAAAGCTGGAAAAGCTGGCGCAGATCGCGGCGTGCCCGTACTTCCGGGAATTGCTCACGCATCGCGTTTTGCAACACGCGAGCATAGGATCCCTCGCGCAACGAAACCTCACTGCCATCACCTTGCGGGTCGACCAGATCACGGTCCAGATCGACCTCGAGGAAGATCTCATTGGCGGTATAGGCCGGCAGGCTCTGCATGCCGATCGAACCGAGCAGGATCACCAGGATCGCGACCGCGGAGAAAATCGCTGCGAGCCCCAGGCTGCGGAAACGCGCCTCAGACCGGTAACGCTTCGCCAGACGGGCTTCGACCGCTGCCTTGATGGCGGGTTTTGACACGGACTCAGTCATATTTTTCCCGGTAACGACGAACAACACGCAGGGCGATGATGTTCATGATCAGTGTGAGGATGAAGAGCACCAGTCCCAGGGCAAAGGCCGAGAGCGTCTTGACGCTGTCGAACTCCTGGTCGCCGGTCAGCAGCATGACGATCTGTACGGTGATGGTCGTGACCGCTTCGAGCGGGTTCGCTGTCAGGTTTGCACCCTGGCCGGCCGCCATGACCACGATCATGGTCTCGCCGATCGCCCGGCTGATGGCCAACAGGACAGCACCAACAATCCCCGGCAGGGCTGCCGGCAGGACGACCTGCCGGATCGTTTCCGACTTGGTCGCGCCCATCGCATAGGAACCATCGCGCAGCGTCTGGGGAACCGAGTTTATGACGTCGTCGGACAGCGAGGAGATGAAGGGGATGATCATCACACCCATGACCAGACCGGCCGAGAGGGCGCTCTGGGTCACCACGTCCTCAAATCCGAGCGCGCCGAAAATGCCGCGAATGAACGGACCAACCGTCAACAGGGCGAAGAAGCCGTAGACCACGGTTGGGATACCGGCGAGAATCTCCAGCAACGGCTTGGCGATCTGGCGGAAACGCGTGCCGGCATATTCCGACAGATAGATTGCAGAGAAAAGGCCGATCGGCACAGCAACGACCATCGCGATCAGAGTGATCATGGCCGTACCGGCAAACAGCGGCACCGCACCGAACGCGCCGGACTGACCGACCTGATCCGCACGAATGGCGATCTGCGGGCTCCACTGCAGGCCGAACAGGAATTCCTGTAGCGGAACTTCACGGAAAAAGCGCAGGCTTTCGAACAACAGGGAGGCCACGATGCCAACCGTTGTCAGGATGGCAATCAGCGACGACAGGAAGAGGACGACCAGGACCAGGCGCTCTACATTGTTGCGAGCGCGGAAGCTGGGCGCGATCTGGAAACGGGAAAGACCGAAACCTGCAATGGCCATGAGAATGACCAACCCCGCCACCGAACGACGGATAAGGGCCTCGGTTTCAACGAGCGACGCCGCGGCTGCATCCAGGGCCGGCGAGGTGCGGCTGGCAATACGCCCGTCTGCAATGCGTCGCGCATCGGCCATGAAGAGTTGTTTGGCTGCATTGCCACCCAGTTCAAGCTGGAAGCCGGCCCTGATGCGATAGCCGCCCGCATCTTCGGCGATACTATCGAGAATGCCCTGGGAGATTTCTTCCTGGCGTCGGACAGCCTGGGCATCCGTATCCGTTGCCAGATTGAGGACTTCGAGCTGTTCCGCGCGTCGTGCCTCGATCATGGCCGGGTCACGATCCTCGCCGCGTGTGCTGCGCAGACGGGAAATCTCTTCGTTCAGCTCGACCACACGGCCACGCTGCTGGGCCGCGGCGGCTGTCAGCGCTTGGTAGTCAGCATCATTGGTCAGGGTCTCGCGATAGGTCGAGGTCAGCGGCGCTGCTTCCCGGGTCAGTTCGGACACGACCATGCGATCCGCGACCTGGCCACCGATCAGCGCATAGGCCATCAGCACCAACAGCGCGGGAAGGCCTGTCCACAGGGCGACATAATATCCGTAATAGTTTGGCAGGGAGTGCAACTCGCGTCGTGCATCACCCACCAGGCGGATCGCTCGAGTGCGTCCTGCGTAGAAGCCTCCGGCGACGACCACCAAGAGGCTAAAAGCGATAATCGTATCGATCGACATCAGTGCCCATTCCAGCGCCAGAAAAGCGCCTCGCCACAATACCCGCACGCCGCATACGAGCGCAGGCATGTCTCCGTCAACTAATTGTTGATGGCGACATGCCTGACTCAAGCTGTTCCCTGCTACGGCGTGGCCTCACAGGGAGCTGAATTTGGTGCCTATTCAGGCACTTCCGTCATAGCGGTCAGAGCGCGAGCGCTGGCAGCCATTTCAGCACGTTCATCATCACCCAGCGGGATCAGGCCACGATCGGTCAGGTAACCAAACTCGCCCCAGGCATCCTCGGAGGTGAATTCACGAACATAACCGGCCAGCCCCGGGACCAGATCCGCATGGCGATTCTTCACATAGAAGAACAGCGAACGGGATACCGGGTAGGAGCCGTCTGCGATGGCTTCGAATTCCGGTCCGACACCGTCAATGATCGCACCAGCGAGGCGGTCGGAGTTCTGGTCCAGGAAAGAGAAACCGAAGACGCCGAACGCGGTCGGGGTGTTGACCAAGGTCTGAACGATCGCATTGTCGTTCTCGCCGGCATCAACCCAGACACCGTCTTCGCGGATACGGCTGGCGATCTGCTCGAAACGGTCGCTGTCTGCATCGTCCAGCGCTTCCATGCACGCAATACCGGCAGCGCCACCCTGCATGGCCAGCTCGACGAAAGCGTCTCGCGTGCCGGAGGTCGGCGGCGGGCCAAACACCTCAATGCGCTGCTGCGGCAGGGAGGCGTCGATCTCGGACCAGTACTGGTACGGGTTTTCCTGGAAGGAAGAGCAGGTGTCGTCGGCGGGAACTTCAGCCGCCAGCGCCAGCCACAGCTGCGTCAGGGTCAGTTCCATCGGGCCTTCACCATTGTCGGCGGCGCCCAGGACGATGCCGTCGAAACCAATGCGGACCTCGGTGATGTCGCGCACGCCATTGTTCTGGCAGTTCTCGAATTCGGATGCCTTCATTCGGCGGGACGCATTGGTGATATCCGGATACTCAACACCCACGCCGGAGCAGAACAGGCGCAGTCCACCACCGGAACCGGTGGATTCGACAACCGGGGTCGCATTGCCCGTCTTGGCGCCGAAGGACTCAGCTACTGCGGTAGAGAACGGAAAGACCGTGGACGAACCGACGATGCGGATCTGGTCGCGGCTCTGCGCATCGGCAGCACCGGCAACAGCCAGCGCAGCCGTCATGGCGCAGGTGATAGATTTCAGCGTGCTCTTCATTACGAAGCTCCTAAAAGAGGCGTGTTTCCTAAACGCTCTGTCAGCACCAGCCCGAACCGGCTCACCCGCTCCGCGATGTGGCTGATGAGAACATCAGAACACCCCGGAAGCGGATCTGTGATCGGCTTTCACTCGGACCGGCCAAATCCCCATTTCGAATAAATCCGAAAAAACTCACAGCTCGGATACCGAGTCTGTGTGACAGTTTGACGACAATCGGATGACAAGTTTGTCTCCACCAATTTTCGTTAACTATAACAGGAAGATAAAATCGAAATGCGGAAACCTGTTTTCACCACCTCAACGCACAACGCCGCCCCGGTTCGGAGCGGCGTTGCTGACGATTCTGGTCTTTGTGAAAATCAGAAGTCGATCTGGAAACGGAACTGGGCTGCATCGCCCTCTTCCACATAACCCGGACCATCATGCTCACCATCAACAAGGTTGAACATGACACGGAAATTGCTGTGAACGTACCAGTTCACGCCCAGCGTCGTGGTCTGCAGGGTACCGAGACCGGCATCCCCCATATCCGCGTAGTCAAAACGTGCAGCGATCTCGAACGCACCATAGCCTCCGGCTGTCACAGGAGCATCCGGGCTGGTCCGGTTAAACGTGCCGGAGGACTGCTTGTAACGTCGCGTTTCACCCGTGATGAAATGACCGATGGAGACAAAGCCGCTGACAAATGCCGGGTCGCCGGCAGGCCCGTCGAGCGATACCCGAGCCAGCTCACCGTGAAGATGCGTCGCGCCCCGGACCATCGCTGCTTCGAAGCCGAGGAAGGTCGAGCTGTCGGCTTCGCCCAGCGGCCGACCAGTGCGGTAGTCAGCGGCGGCGAAACGGTTGGACAGGTGCGCGTTCGGGCGGACACGTAGGCGCGTGCCGGCATCGCCGTGGTCCGTCCGGCGAATGGATGCGCCAAGGTGGTAGAGCGGGCCGCCTTCTTCCTGGTTGGACCAGGTGAATCGCGCTGCAACAGCACTGGAATCATTGGCTTCGCGGAAGGCAAAATTGTCATCCAGCGGGGCGCCAAAAATACCGGCGCTCGCCGTGATGCTGTCATTGTTCCAGTAGTAGGCAACGCCGATGCGGCGGTCGAGACCGAACAGGTCCGTCGCCATGCCGCGCTCCATGAAACTGACATAACGCGAAGAGGTCAGTTCCTCCATCGAGTTCATGGTCTTGAACTGCCCAACACGCAGCGACCCCTCGCCGACGGAGAAAGTGAGGTGTACGTCCTTGGCATCAACATCATCACCGGAGAAATCGAACTCGGCGACAAGCTTCGTGCCGTTAAAGCTCGTTTCGATGCCAAGGCGGGCCGTGCGCCATTCTTCGGAGTCACCAGGCTCGGTGCTCAGCGGGCTGTTCCAGTCGATGCTAGCGATATCGAAATAGGCACGACCGCGGAATTTGAAGTAGTTGCCAGATTCCTCAGCATCCCAGCGTGGGCCAGGAGACATGTTGAAGTTCCAGTCGTCGGCAAAGGCCGAGGCCGGCACCGTGAGAGCGAGGGCTGCTGCACCAAGCAGCTTCAGGGTTTGAGTACGCATTCTATTTCGTCCCGTTTGAATAGAGTGTGTGGATCAGGCTGCCCGTATCTGGTCGATGAATGTGGCCAGATCGGATTTGAGTTTTTCAGCGCCGTCGGAAACGCTCCGTGCGGCATTGAGAACTTCGTCAGAGGCCCGGTCGGTATTGCGAACGATTGCTGACAGGGCGGTGATGCTCTCGGTCACCTCGGCCGTTCCTTCGGCGGCCTGGGCAACGCTGTGAGCGATTTCATTAGCAGCCGCATCCTGCTGCTCGACCGCGCTGGAGATGGCGGTGGCGCCGGCGGCGACATTGTCGATGGTTCCGGCCATCGCCTCGATCGCGGCAATGGCCTGTTTGCCGCTGGCCTGGATCGCATCGATCTGATCGGCGATCTCCAGCGTTGCATTACCGGTCTGGTCAGCCAGCGCCTTCACCTCGGAGGCAACAACGGCAAAGCCCTTGCCTGCATCGCCCGCTCGCGAGGCCTCGATGGTCGCATTGAGAGCCAGAAGATTGGTCTGCTCTGCAATGGACTGGATGAGGGAGACGACTTCGGAAATTTGTGACACCGCCTCAGCCAGGTCGGATACCGTCTGGCGAGTGGTATTGGCTTCCTCGACCGCGCTCTGGGTATCGGTGGAGGCATCGCTCACCTGCCGGTGGATCTCGCGAATGGAACTGGTCAGCTCCTCTGCTGCAGAGGCAACAGTTTGCGTATTGCCCGATGTCCGCTCGGCGGCAGACGCCACGGTCCCGGCACGTTTGTCAGCGCCCTGGGCAGATCCGTGCAACTCGCCAGCAGAAGCGATCATCTGGCTGGCCGCAGCAGCGAGTTCGTTGACGATCTGACCGATACGGTTGTCGAATTCATCGGCAAGATCATTACGGGCCTTCGCGGCAGTCTCGGCCTCACGGGCCTCGGTCTCTGCACGCTGCGCACGCATCGTCTCCATCTCGCGATACCCGTCCTGGAAAATCCGGAGCGTGCGAGCCATTTCGCCAATCTCGCCGCCGTCCTTGCTGTGTGGCACGTCCGCATCCACTTCGCCGCGCGCCAGTCCGCTCATCACATCAGTGATGGCTCGGATCGGATGGGCGATGGAGCGGGCAACGATCCAGGTCACACCGAAGGTGAGCAGAACCACCACCGCCATGACCGCCAGGCTGACAATCAGGATCTGAGACCGGGATGCCGCCAGCTCGACCAGAGCGGCTTCGCTACCGGCTTGAGCGTGCTCGAGAATGACATCAAAGTCGGTGCTCATCTCGGCGAAAATCGCAGAGAGCGTGGACACGTCTTCATCGAACTGCAGACGCGTTTGCGCCCAGGTTCGGAAATCGCGGCCATAGTTCTGCATCAGCTGGGAGATTTCAGCCTGGTCAGCTGCGCTGTAGCTACGGGTCGCCATCAGTTCGGCGAACTCGACCTGGCGCGTTGCCAACCGGTCGATATAGCGAGACTCAACACGCAGCATGAAGTCCTTCTCGTGCCGGCGCATCATCAACATCAGCACGGTCAGTTCCGCGTCGCCAAACTCGTTGAGGCGGGTCTCGACTGCATGCACAGCGGAGCGTAACCGACCTTCCAGGCCCTCGCTGGGCGTCAGCCCCAGCTCAACGGCCTGGGCAACGACGCTTTCAAACGCGGTCCGGTGACGTGGCAACGCTGTTGCCAGACGCGCCGCCGCGGCGGCGGTTTCGGTGTCCAGATCATGCGACTGAATCTCGCTGATGACCCGCGCAACCGTGTCCGCGTCGGTCAGGTAGCGATCGAGGTACTGGACATCCCGGCGCAGGAGGAAGTCCTTTTCCCGGCGGCGCATCTGCAGCGCACCGATTTCCATCTCGAGCGCCAGGCGCTCGATCTCGGCAAACTCGAGCCCGCGCTCGATCGCCGCATCGGTCTGGGCGCGACTGATGAAGAAGATCGAGAGAAGCGCGATAACTGCGAACGCGGAAAAGCCAGCGAGAATGCCGACCCGCGCGTGGATGGAAAGTCGATTAATAGCTGCCATGGAATACGGCCCTGTTCCTGAAACAACGATTGCACGAGATTTCGCGCATATTCGGATTTCGGTTCTGCCGTATCGCTCGTTTACGTGACAGTTTTATAAAACATTTGGGAATTCACGAATTTTTCACCATAAAATGCCTTGAATTTCCTTCGGTAGCGAAACAGTCAACCGCCCCCCTTTCAGACACGCGTGCAAGTCGCAGAAATCACTTGATTTCAATTATTTCGGGTATTCTCGTAGGGTTGATTGAATCGAACTAACGAGCCGTATTTCCCACTCGGGGCGCCCGCATAATTTTTTTCAATCGACGTTTTCGAAGCCTGTTTCGACCTGGTTTGCGGGAGAGAATCAGCGTTCAGGCAGCGCGTCTCGGCTTCATCGCTCCCGCGATTTCACCCTTGAGGGCGACAAAGTCGACAGGCTTGGTCAGGCACGCAGTGGCACCGGCCTGGCGCAAAGTCTCGCTGGTTCCGGTGTCTGCATCCGCTGTGACCATGATGACCGGCACATCGCGATAAGCTTCCTCGGTAGCGCGGATTTCGCGCAAGGCATCATCACCGGACATGACCGGCATTTGCAGGTCCATCAGAACAACATCAATGGCCGCGTCTTCATCGAGACGGTTGAGTGCCTCCTGGCCGTTTTCCGCCTCGATCACAATATGACCAGAAGCCTTGAGGAATTGCGCCAGCAGGAAGCGGTTGGAGGCAATATCCTCAACGATGAGCACATTGAAACCGCCGCTCTTGTCCGCCCCCGCTGGTGTGGCATCTGGCGTGGGGAGCGCCTCCGGCTTACTCACCTGCTACCGCGGAAGAAGCACAGTGAAACAGCTTCCAACACCAGGCTTGCTGCGCGCCGAGATATCGCCGCCCATAAGGCGCGCAAACTGGCGGGAAATCGCCAGACCCAGTCCAGAACCACCAAACTCCCGCGTGTCGGATTCGTCGATCTGGCTAAAGCGGTCGAAAACGCGAACAAGGTTTGCCTTGGCGATACCCGGACCGGTGTCTTCGACCCGGGTCCACACCTGCCCGCTCTTGCCAGCCCGGTACACATGGATTGCGACATGACCGGTATCCGTGAATTTGACGGCGTTGCCGGCAAGGTTCGTAACGATCTGGCAGACTCGCGTTTCATCGCCCCGGAAAGAACAATCTAGCTCGGGAGAAATCTCCACTCGCATATCCAGCCCCTTGCCGGTCGCCATCGCGCCAACAGCGTCAGCCGAGCGCTGGATCACGTCGGTGAGACGGAATTCATCGGATGCAAGCCGGATCTGTCCCGACTCGATCTTGGACAGATCCAGCACATCTCGGATCAGGTCGAACAGCATGGCTCCGGATGAACGAATAATGCGCAAATATTCTGCCTGGTCCTCGGATAACTCCGTCTTGTCCAGCATCTGTGAAGCGGCCAGCACGCCATTCAGCGGCGTTCGGATTTCATGGCTCATATTGGCCAGGAACTGGGATTTGGCGCGTTCGGCGGCTTCCAGTTCCTGAACCTGGTTCAAGCTGTCGCGGAAGCTGAGCAGAGCGCGATTGATATCCCCGATTTCGTCGCGGCGCTTCGTTTCAGGGATGGGCGTTGCCAGCTGGCCAGCTGGCCAGCTTCCAGGGCCTGAATGGCTTCAATGGAGCGATGGATCGGCTGGCGCACCAGCAGGTGGGACACCGCCAGAAGCGCAAGGATCACGCAGACCACCAGGCCGACACCCGTATAAAGCACCAGCTGCCGGATCTGGATGGCATCCGCCATCACCGTGGCCTCCGGGACCGAGATGACGACCATCCAAGGCTGGTCGAACTGGCGAAGATGGATCGGCGACAACAGGTGCAGCAGCCCGTTCTCTCCCCGCACAATCGTCACATCCTGGGGAATTCCCGGTCCAGTAGCGGATGCCGGCCAGAAATCAGCGGCTGGCGCAACGGGCTCACCCAACTGGCTCTCATCACTGGTCGCGGCCCACATCAGGTCATGCGAGACCAGGCGCACCATGCCGTCGCCGTACGGCCTGATACCGGCAAAATGCTCGGACAGCGCTGACAGATCAAAATCAACGCCCACAACGCCGATTGTTTCCCCATCGCGCGAGACCGGAAAAGCCGCCGAGAGAAGCAGCACCCACTGGCCTTCAATCAAATAGGGGGCCCGGGTTCGTCACATAGGGCTGCCCAGACGTCAGCGGCACACGATAATAGTCCGACTGTGCCCCTTCGGCGTCAGCGAAGGTCAGGTGATGACGCTGGGCACCATTGCCGAAATTGTACACATAAGGCCGGAAATGCCCGGTATCCGGATGGGCCAACCAACCATCGCGCTCCACATTGGCGTCGTTTCCGTCGAGCGCATTCGCCTCGACAACAAACCAGGCGCCCGCGAACATCGGCTCTCCATCGACAAATTGATAGAGCACCTCGGCCGCAGCCGTCTCGGTGAGTTCCCGGGTTGTCAGGCGGGCCACGGTCGCGTCGACGAAATGGGAAATAATCAAAATGGACGCTATCACCAACACCGATGCCAGCACACTCGCAGCAAACGCCATCCGTCCCCCCAGAGACGTCGGCATCAGCGCACGAAGCGCCGCCCCCCGCCCTCCCCGACCGGTTCCGGTTTCATCAATTTAAGACGACGTCTGCAAAGGCGAACATCCGAACAACAACATCGATGGTGATGACTGGCATCACTCAAACAATACCTGATTGTGGATAAGAGTTCGTTAGTGCAACCAAAGGATAAGACCGCACATCACCGGCGTAAACGCGGATCAGACGGCGCCAATCATCAGACCCTCAACATCTGCGCGCAGCGGCAATGATGGCTGGGCGCCCGCTTTCAGGGTGGAGGCGGCTCCGGCGGCACAGGCAAAGGCCAGCGCGTCGGAAGGCGTCATCTGTTCAAGTAGAGCCAGGCTCAATGCCGCGACGAATGTATCTCCGGCACCGGTTGCATCAATCGCCTCGACCTGGGGCGGTGCGCACCGGGCAATCTCCTGGCCGTCGCGGAACAGGGCAGCGCCCCGAACTCCCAGCGTCAGCGCTGTCAGACCTCCGGCCGCAAACAGTCGACCCAGACCGTAATGCTCGCCCTCTGCTTCATTGACGATCAACACATCGGCGCGTTCAAGCAATTCGCTCGGCACCTCGGCGGCCGGCGCGAGATTGAGCACGACCAGTCCCTCGCAACGCCTGGCCGCTTCGGATAGGACCTCGACTGGCGTTTCCAGCTGACCAATCAGAGCCCCCTCAATCCGATCCGGCAAGTCCGCTATGGTCAAACCACCGTTCGCCCCGGAAGCCACGACAATCTGGTTGTCGCCGTCGGGCGCCACGGCGATCATCGCCACGCCGGTGGGCGCCGCTTCGCTCACGCGGCAACGGTCAAGATCCACACCATTTTCACGCAACAGAGCGAGCGCCGCTTCCGCCTCATCATCCGCGCCTACACAGCCAATCATGCTCACAGCTGCCCCAAGGCGCGATGCAGCCAGAGCCTGGTTGGCACCCTTGCCGCCTGGAAATTTCGCGAAACCATCGCCCAGCACGGTCTCTCCGGCCTTCGGCAACTGATCGCAGCGCACGACCAGATCCAGATTGATTGACCCCAGAACCGTGATTACCTGGCTCATCAAAGGCGCTCCATCGAGGTGACAAGAAGGTCGAACAGAGCATCATCATCCAGCCCGGTGACCCAGTTAACACCATTGGCGCATTCAGCTCCGAGCGCGGTATTGCCGCGTTTTTCGTCGTCGGATGTGGTCACCGTCACAGAAACCGACTTGCTGGAGAACAGGCCCGGGTCGAGCAGGTAGCCAATCGTGCAGGGATCGTGCAGCGCGGCACCATCCGCGCCATAGACCTCGCCATAGATCCGGTTGACGTGGGAAATCATCGCTGCTGATGCATGACAGGCCGGATGCCCGGAGGCTTCAAGTCGTTGCATGCGCGGTGGTGTGCAACGGATCTGCAAGGTGGCGTCGAGACCGATCAGCGTCGTGGCACAGCCGCTTTCCAGCACGATCTTGGCTGCGTCGGGGTCTGCATAGATATTGAACTCGGCATGGGCAGTGATATTGCCGCCCTCGATCGCGGCGCCGCCCATGATCACCAGCTCGCGGACACCGCGCATGATCGAGGCGTCGCGCTTCAACGCGGTCGCGAAATTGGTCATCGGCCCCGTGATCACCAGGGTAATCGAGCCCGGCTCGGCCGCAGAGAGCGTATCGCACAGATAATCAACCGCGTGGGTCGTGCTGACCGGTACGCTCGCTTCGGGCAGGCGAGCATCACCCAGCCCCGAAGCCCCATGGATATGTTCGGCGAATTCGGGGTCGACCCGCATCGGACGATCACAGCCGGCATAGACCGGTATGTCCTCGCGCCCGGCCAGCGCCAGCACCCCGCGGGCATTGCGGGCACAAGTTTCCACCGGAACATTGCCGGCAACGACCGTGATAGCCTTCAGATCAAAACGATCCGGCGCACCCAGAGCGGCGAGCAGCGCGATGCAATCATCAACACCGGGGTCACAATCGATGATGATGGATCGCGTCACCTCGTCACCCCACGAACAGCATACCCGCTATCGCCGCACTCATCAGATTTGACAGGGAACCGGCAAGAACGGCGCGGAAACCGAATTTGGCGATCTGGCCCATGCGCTCCGGGATCAGGCTGCCCAGCCCGCCGAGCAGAATACCGACAGAACTCAGATTGGCAAAACCGCACAAAGCAATAGTCAGGATCGCCTGGCTGCGCGGTGAGAAATCTTCCAGGCTGCCGGACAGGGTCAGGTAGGCGACGAACTCGTTGATCACCAGTTTTTCGCCGACAATGGCGCCTGCGGCCTGGGCCTCGGCAGGCGGAATGCTGAGCACCATCATCAGAGGGGCAAACAGCATGCCCAGCAGGCTCTGAATGGTCACACCCTCAATACCGAACAGGCCACCGACCATCGCAATCAGCCCGTTAACCAGGGCAATCAGCGAGACGAAAGCGATCAGCATCGCTCCGATATTCAAAGCCAGGCTCAGGCCGTCCTTGGCGCCAACAGCAGCGGCCATCACCACATTGGCGTGCGGTTCACGCGCCGGCGGGGCGTTGACGATGTCCTGTTCCTCATCCTTTTCATCGTCCGCCGGCATGATGATGCTGGCCATCAGCAGACCACCCGGAGCCGCCATGAAACTGGCGGCGAGCAGGTATTCAATGCTGATGCCAATCTGGGCGTAGGCCGCCAGGACAGTACCGGCCACAGATGCGAGACCGGAGGTCATGATCGCAAACAATTGCGGCTTGGTGATGCCATCCAGATACGGGCGGATGACCAGCGGCGCCTCTGTCTGGCCGACAAAAATATTCGCGGCCGCATTGAGCGATTCAACCCGTCCGGTCCCCAGCAGAACATTGAGAACCATGCCGACGACACGAACGATCCACTGCATGATGCCGATATGATAGAGCACGGACATCAGCGCGGAGAAGAAGATCACGACCGGCAGGACGTTGAGCGCGAAACTGAATCCAACGGACTCAGACACAAGCGGTCCGAAAACCATTTCAATACCGGCGGCAGAGAATGCGAGCAGCTGGGTCACACCGGCAGACAGGCCGGAAAGCATTTCACGCCCTGCTGGCAGATAGAGCACAAAGCCGCCAATCGCTGCCTGTAACAGCAAGGCGCTGAGCACCGTGCGCAGGCGAATTTTGCGACGATTGGTCGAGAATACAAAGGCGATGACCAGAAGCGTAAGCGCTCCGACACCCGCTAACATATTGGCACTCATGCGGCTGCCCCCACTACTGGCTCGCCTGGAAACGGAACTTCAGAAATTGTTCTGCCACGCGAGCGCACGCGGTGAAAGCACGGATTCACATCTCGGCTCGCATCCGGCCCGGCCAACGGGTCCAGCAGATCAGGCGTCAACAGTATCGAGCGCGCCTTCAACACGCGCCTCTTCGCTGGCTGCTGCCTGCATACGCTCTAGCCAGTGCTTGCGACAGAGCGAGAGATAATTCGCCTTGGCCACGCCGACCTGGACACCTTCAGTGACCGCATCACCCGACGCGTCGAAACGCAGATTCATTGTCGCCTTGCGACCACAGTGACAGATCGTGCGTGCTTCTCGCAGATCATCAGCGATGGCCAAAAGCTCGGCGGCCCCCTCAAACAGCTTGCCCTGGAAATCCGTACGCAGTCCGTAACACAGGACCGGAAGGCCCAACTCGTCTCCAACCCGGGCCAATTGCCAGACCTGGTCGCGGGAGAGGAATTGCGCCTCGTCGACAAAAACCGCATCCAGCCCGTCCGCCTCCCGGAACGCAAGGATCTGCGAATACATGTCCGTACCGTCACGATAGAGATGCGCGGGCGCGTTGAGGCCGATACGCGACTCGATTTCACCGGCATCGCTGTCGTCAGCGGCGCCATGCTGCGAGGTCCACAACATGACCTTCATGCCCTGCTCACCATAGTTGTGAGCGGCCTGGAGAAGAATGGCGGACTTGCCAGCATTCATTGCGCTGTATGTAAAATAGAGTTTGCCCATATCCCGGTGCTAATCCGATTCCCGACCGGGTCGACCCCTCGTGACCGTGGACAAATGTGATCACGTGTACATCAGGTCAATCTCTGCCCAAGCCGCGCCAGCGTGCCCCGGCCGGGACGGGAATGGATCTGCATACGTATCCGTCCTTTTTCTGCCAGTCTGAAGATGATCTCCAGGCCAAGACCCGCGCGGCGATGGCCGGTTTTCCGGCTCTCCTCCACCATCAACATGCTGTCCAGCATCATGACTTCACGGCCAATACCATTGCCGTCATCCACAACCAGCAAATCAATGCCGCCGGCGTTTCGTTTGGCCCCGATCAGCACACGCTTGCCACCGGAATGAGTGATCGCGTTGGAGACAAGATTGGTCAGGATATGTTCGACGATGCCGCGATCGATCTCGATGGTCTGGCTGCTGCCAATCCAGCGGACCTCGATCCCCTTGCTGCGCCCGACTTCCTCCAGCGGGGTCACGACCTCGCGGACAAGGTCGCCGATCGCCACCCGCTCCCGATCGACCGGTCGCCGGTCCGTGTCGAGATAGGAAAGTTCAAGAACCGAAGAGAGCAGCGAGGAGACATTCCGAACCACCTCGCGCTGACGGCCGGCCACTTCCTTGGCCTTCTCCCAGTTCTCGGCTTCCAGCAAATCCTCGAGCAAGCTGGCATTGAGGTCGAGCGCGTAGACAGGCTGACGGATATCATGACCTGTTGCAGCCAGGAGGAAGGTCGAGAATTCCTGCGCCTTCTCGGCCGCGATACGGGCTTTCTCGTAAAGCTCGGTCAGATAGAAACGCCGCCGGGCCCGCATGGAAAAGGTCACAGACATGATCCAGGCAAAGGCGCAGCTGGTCCACACCAGCACAGCCTGGGAAAAAACCGGATGCTCCGAAGTGTCATGCCAGTAGATCGCCAGAAAGGCATAGGTCAGCGCATAGGTCACCGAGATCAACGCGATCCAGTTTGCATATGCCGCCAGCGCCACCCCCATCGCCATAACGTGCAGGGACATCCAGGAACTGGTGAAGACCAGAACATCGGCAAGCCCGTCAGACGTTGACTCGTTCGGCGGGAAGGAGAGTGCCACGACAGCGGCTGTTGCGGTCGACAGCAGAATCCAGACGGGGACACCGACCCGCACCCACTGCGCCTCACGCTCCGGCTTGTTCAGCAACATGGCGAGACCTGTCGCCAGTCCGAAAACACCACACAGCACACGCAGCGAGAACGGTGGCCAGAAATAAGGTGTGCCGATCAGATAGCTTAGGTCGGAGTTGGTCGAGAGCAACCAGGCCACCGAGAAACCCAGAATGGTGAATGCGGCTTGCATGCGGATGCCAGGCCAGGCGTCCGCCAGGAATTTCTGTTCCAGCAGCCCGTCAGCAAAACGGCCGTCAATACGTCGAAGGTCGGGATAATCCATGATGCACAGTCCAGGTGGCTGAAACAGGCTGATTGGCCGAGATCTTAACGATGGGCGATGGTGGGGGACAAGCTGCTGTCAGCCCTCCTCGCGCTCGATCTTCTTCAACGCTCGATGGTCCTCGCTCAACCCTTTCCAGAGACTGGCACAACAGACCAGCAATATCAGTGCGAACGGCAACCCCGCCGAGATAGCTCCAGCCTGCAGGGCTTGCAGCGCTTTTGAGCCGCCGCCGTAGAGCAACATGGCCGCAACCAGCCCCTCCATGGTCGCCCAGAAAACACGCTGCGGAACCGGAGCATGAAGCTTGCCACCCGCGGTAATGCTGTCGATCACCAACGATCCGCTGTCGGAAGAGGTCACAAAGAAAATCAGGATCAGGATCACGGCCAGGCCTGAGGAAATCTGCGCCCAGGGCAGGTTTTCAAGCATCTGGAAGAGCACCAGTGAAACGTCACTGATGCCGTCGGACAGCGAACCGATATCGTTCTGGGCCTGATAAAGCGCGGTTTCCCCGAAGGTTGAAAACCAGACCACTGTGACGATGAGGGGCACAAAAATCACGGCCGTGAGAAACTCTCGAACGGTCCGCCCCTTGGAAATGCGAGCGATGAACATGCCTACGAACGGCGACCAGGATATCCACCACGCCCAGTAGAAAACCGTCCAGCCATGGAACCACTGCGTGTCATCCCGACCGATCCAGCTCGATAGCGGGATGAAATCCCTCAAATAATCAATCGTGTTGTCAAGAAATCCGCTGGCGATGATCACGGTTGGGCCTGCGAGGAATACAAAGAAAAGAAAAACGCCGGCCACCACCATGTTGATGTTGGAGAGCAGTTTCACCCCACCATCCAGCCCGCGAACGACAGACACGATCGCAAGGGAAGTGATAAAGGCAATGATAACAATCTGAAGGCCCAGCCCCGACCCTGTTCCCAGAAGAAAGTCCAGTCCGCTGGCCACTTGCTGCGCGCCCAATCCGAGACTGGTGGCCAGTCCGAACAGTGTGGCGATCACGGCCAGAAGGTCGATGATATGGCCCGGCCATCCCCAGATGCGGTCACCCAGCAATGGATAGAAGGCGGAACGAAGGGTAAGCGGCAGCCCCTTGGAGAAGGTGAAATAGGCCAGCGCCAGGCCAATCACCGCGTAAATGGACCAGGCATTGATGCCCCAGTGGAACATGGTCGCAGACATGGAAAGTCGCTCAGCTTCCGGCGTCCCTGCTTCCACATCAAATGGCGTTCCGAACCAGTCAGTGTAGTAGGCCAGCGGCTCCGCTGCGCCCCAGAACATGAGACCGATGCCGATGCCGGCGGAAAACAACATGGCAAACCAGGACAGTGTGGAAAATTCCGGCTTTGCCTCCCGTCCCCCGATGCGCAATCGCCCCATCGGCGAGATAATCAGTACCAGGCAAAACAAGAAGACCAGATTCACTGTCGAGACGAACAACCAGTCATAGGTCTGCAGTACCCAGTCCCTCACGTCCAAAAGGACCACCGATGTCTGGTCAGGAAAAACGAGGGTGGCGCCGATGAATCCCATGACCGTGACGGCAGCGATGAAGAAAACCGGATTATGTACGTCCAGCCCGAACAGGGAGATATTGTCCTGCCCGGTCTTGTAATCAGTTTTGTAAAATCGCTTGGGCATACTTAGTCCTTGTATCCGGCCAGGGCTTTGCCAAGAGCTGTCTTGAGCGGGTCCAGGTTCGACTCGAAATGGCGCCATTGCTCCAGGCCGGCCGTATTGATCGGTTGACGTACTTGTTCGGAGCTGGCCGTTCGCACGGCACGGTCAGTCTTGTGAAACTCGACACAGGCTTCCTCGAAGGGCAGGCCACAGAAGTCAAGGATACGCCGGACCTGGTTCTCCAAATCGGCCACCACATCCTCGTATTGCACACGCAGGATCTCGCCCGGCAAAACCTCGTCCCAGTGCCGCATCAAATCGACATACCCGCGATAATAGCGCCCGACTTCATCCAGCCCGTAGGTAAATTCCTGGCCTTCAGCGAAGAGCTGTTTGAAACCGGAGAAGCAACAGGCCATGGGTTCGCGGCGGGCATCAATGATCCGGGCATTGGGAAGAATCATTTTGATAAGCCCTATATGCCTGAAATTATTGGGCATCTTGTCGGTAAAGAAGGGAGCATCAGCGCGGTGGATGCGGGTCATCTCAATGTATTCCGCGCCCAGTTTCTCTCGGTCTTCGGCTGAAATTTCGCCCAGAATTCGGGGATAACGGTCGCGGTCCTTGAGCTTGTTGCGCCCCCTCAGCCGGTGCGCCAGTGACAGGATGTTTGGGAGTTCCAGCGTGCCATCGACCTGGCTGTGAGAGGCGAGAACCTGCTCCAGAAGGGTCGAGCCGGCCCGTGGCAACCCAACAATAAAGATCGGATCCGGCGCCGCGTGGCCACCTTCAGCGCGCGTTTCCATCAACGCCGCGGAGCAATGACGTTTCTGTGCTGCGAACTCCTCCTCCATATGCTCTGGCGTGTATCGGGTCTGCGCACATTTCAGGGCGTTGCCGCGCTCATAGAAGGCGAAGGCTTCTGCATAACGCTGCGCATCCTCATGCGCCTTACCCAGGGCAAAACACAGATGGACACGATCGCTCAGCGCCAGGTTGCCGCGGGCTTCTTCGCGCTCCATCGTGTTGGTTTCATCCGCCAGGAAGTTGAAAGTCTTCAAGTTTGCGAGGCCATACCAGGCGTCACCATGATCTGGCTTGACGGCGACGGCGCGACGATAGGATGCAACGGCATCATCATGACGTCCCATCGTTTTCAGCGCATGTCCGCGCGAGGTCAGCACCAGCGGGTCATCAGGCTGGTCGTCGAGGATTTCCTCGAACAGTGACAGGGCACGCTCATAATTGCCCGTCTGCATGCTCTCGATGGCAAAATGAGACTTGAACAGGGCATTGTCCGGCGCTGCCTCATAGAGCCGCCGGGCCTGTTCCAGAGCCTGTTCGAATTTCTGACGTTTGCGCAGGACCTGGATGTAATCGAGCCGCACCTGGATATTTTCAGGTTCGAACTCGGCCGCACTTTCGAGCAGGAATTCTGCGTCGTCCAGAATGCCCAGCTGAACCCCGATTTCCGCCAACAGACGTATGGCTTCGACATGTCGGGGGTGATGCTGGAGAAAACTGCGGCACAGCGCCTCGGCCTTCAGGATCTTTCCTTCAGCGATCAGATTGGTCACCGCCAGAACTTCGCGCGGCAAGGCCTGCAGACGCTCGGCCTGCGCGGCGGCCTGACGAGCCGCTTCGGGATGGCTCGCACCAAACAGCTCCGCCTGGGCCTGCCAGCTGGCGATCAGCGATGGATTATAGCGTGTGGCGCGTTGAAAGGCTGCGCGCGCCGCGGGCAAATCACCCGTTTCACGCCGGAGATACCCCAGCTCCTGATAACCTCGCCCGTATTCAGGCACCGCCTCGAACAGACGACTCAGGAAGCTGTCTGCGGCTGCATAGTCCTTGCTATAACGCGCACAGACACTGGCCGCGTAAAGCGCGTCAACCTGCCCGGGAGCTTCGGACAGGACCACCGAGAGCGTCTCGGCAGCCTCCGTCAGGCGCCCAGCCATCATGGCTTTCTGGGCGTCTTTTATCCGCGTTTCCGATGGGCTTGATGCAGCGCTCAATGACAACTCCCGGGAAATGCAAAAGGAAGCGCATGGAAAAGTGCGCTCCCTTTCAGGCATTCCAGTGTGGCAATCGCCGGATCAGAAATCGACTCCGACCCGCACGCCCCAGGTGCGCGGACGCGAAACGGTAACGCGCTCGCGGTCGAAGACGAAGTTATTGCTCATCTCGGCCCGTTCATCGCTCAGATTGTCGACAAACATCTCAACGCGCCACGTATCGGAGGACACGCCTGTGGAGAAATGCGCCATGGTGTAACCATCAATGGCGACCTTGTTGATCTCGATCACATCGCTGACGCTGTCATCGGAATGGACCAGCTGCGGCTGCACATGGGCGAGCCAGCCATTGTCCAGATCCCACTCGTAACGCGCGCGTAAATTGGCCTGGAAGCCTGGCGCGAAGGCCAGCTCGGAGCCTGCGACAACATCATTGGTCGGAGTCAGGACCTCGGTAATTTCGGTGTCCAGGATCGAGAAGGCACCTGCAACAGTCAGGCCCGGCATCACTTCCGGCGCCCAGGTCACATCACCTTCAATACCCCGGATTTCCGCATTGGCGGCATTGTCGGAGAAGAAGAGGTTGGTGATCGACGGATCGAAGATCGTAGTCTGGAGATTCTCGATCTCGACGAAGAAAGCCGAACCATTGAAGCGCAACGTATTGTCAAACAGGTCAGTCTTCCAACCGAACTCGTAGTTCTGCACATCATCGGTATCGAGCGCATAGGGTACGGTGTAGCCGTTCGGGCCAGCCGCGCCACCGGGACGGTTCAGCAGACCAGGCCGGAAGCCCTCTGAATAGGTCGCGTAGAACAGCATGTTGTCCTGCGGCGTCCAGGTACCGGTCACCTTCATGATCACACCATCGGTCGCAGCCTTGTCGGGTGCTCCGACAGTGTTGTTCGGCGCAAACTGGGCGGAGATGTTGGTGCCGAAGGCCTGCGCGTCAGTTGTCTGACCGAAGTTGAAGAAGGATCCGTTGGCAGAGCCCTCAAGATCAACCTCGATATCGTAGTGGCGCGCACCCACGGTAATCGCGAACTGCTCGGTAACGTCAAACGTCAGCTCTCCGAAGAAGCCCATTTGTTCGTCGGTCCGCAAAATGTCATTGCGGAAGATCACGCCGGCCGGGAAAGGTCCTGCCCCGCTGAAATAGCCAGGCGAAGCGTTGCCAATCACGCCGGTAACCGAAGTATCCGTCAGCGCATAGTTGGGCGCCCAGCCAGCGACATTATTGAAGCCGATAGCAAACTCCGAACCCGGATAGGTGAAGTCGTTCAGCTCGGTGAGCTCGAGGCTGGAGTAGAAGACACCTGCCGTCACACGCCAGCGATTGTCCTGCGGCGTATTGAAACGGAATTCATGGGTCTCGACCGTCGTACCGGTGCGGCTGTCCACAAAGAGGTTCGGAGCCTGGCAGGTACCGGACGGTCCGCCAGCGCCCGGATAGGTCACTGAGCCATCACAAACATAATAAGGCAGGTACTGACCGACAAAGAGATAGTCCGTGTAGTCCACCGTCTGAGTGGTCTCACGGTCGGTGTAGGCACCCGTGTAAACGATGTCGAGCATGCCCAGGCGCCCTTCGAGGGTCCAGGCAGTGTTGGAGAATTCGTCATCGATGTGATCGTCAGCGAACCGCTGGATCTCCAGGTCATCCAGATCCGGGTCCTCGAAGAAGACGCCCTCGGATTCCATTTGCTGGCGCGTATGGCTGACCAGCAGGCTCCATTCGGGATTGATGTCATAGAGACCGCTGATGCGGAAACCGTTGTATGTGGTGTCGTTAAAGTCGTCCTCGACAAAAGCCGTATTGTCAGCGCTGAGGAACGTAACGTTAGACAGGTCGGCACCTGCCTGAAAACCGGTCCGGTTGGCATTCACGGCAACGCCATTGTCACGTACCGCACCCTGCGCGCGGAAACGCGCGGACTGAGACACGTCGACCGTGCCGGCGACGTTATCAATGTAACCGCCCTGGTTATCGGAATAGAAAACACCACGAACAGCAAAATTGTCGGAAACCGGCAGATTGATGACACCTTCGACCTTGGTACTCATCTGACCACCTTCGGTGAAAGACGTGCCGAAAATCGCAGATCCTTCAAACTCACCGATCACTGGTCGGTTGGTGATCAGGCGCACCGTGCCTGCCTGAGAGCTGGAACCGAACAGCGTGCCTTGCGGACCGGGCAGAACCTCGATGCGCTGCAAGTCGGCTGCGTAGACGTCCAGGTTACGTCCTGGTTGGGCCAACGGCTGTTCATCGAGATAGAAGGCGACGTTCGGCGCGAGGCCTGCGACACCGGCGGTCGTCAGGTTCGGTGTCGTGGAGGCGAGACCACGGATATAGATCGTGCTCTGTCCCGGCCCGGAACCACCGGCTGTCACGCCAGGCAATTGCTGCAGATAATCGGTGAAGACATCGACGCGTAGCTCTTCCAGCGTGCTTTCCGGCATCGCGTTTACGGCCACCGGAATGCTCTGCGAAGACTGCTCGGTCTTGGTCGCGGTGACGGTAATCTGCTCGACCTGCGCCATGGCAGAGCCGGCTCCGAGTACGGAAAGGCTGGCCGTGGCGAGCATGGTCGACGCGAGCGCGCGTTGTTTGATCATGATGGTTATTACCCCTGAATTCGTTTCACAGGAGTACTAGGTGACATGGAACACGAACGCCACACCCTTTGACGTCAAAACATATAACGCCCTCACACCAGAACCGGCGAATGCTTATTTGTCAAATTTATATCAACAGCTTATGATAAGGTGTCCAATTTACAACACCCCAGAAGCGATTGTTGCGGAGCGTTTTCCCCCATACTCGACGGCCATGTGTTTTGAAGTCAAAGAATCAACCATTGACCCGACCGGGCCGGGTTGCCAAAGCCTGATTCTTCACCGATCAAGTTAGCATGACTGATCATGACGACATCCTGATTGCCCTGCGTCGCATCACCCGAGCCATCGACCTGCAGTCCAAGCGCCTGATGAAGAAAACCGGTCTGACAGCTCCGCAACTGGTCGTCATGCAGAGTCTCAGAAGAGAAGGACAGATGTCGCCTTCAGCTCTCGCCAAAACAGTATCGCTGAGCCAGGCAACCATCACCACGATCCTGGACCGGCTGGTCAAGCAGGGACTGGTACGCCGGGATCGCTCCGCCTCTGACAAGCGCGTCGTGCTGGCCTGTCTCACCGACGAGGGACTGAATGCTGCCGCAGCGGCTCCGGAATTGTTACAGGCTGGTTTCCTCCGGGAGTTTCGCAAACTGCAGGACTGGGAGCGCGGGATGCTCATCGCATCTCTCCAGCGGATCGCCGAAATGATGGATGCCGAAGACCTCGACGCTTCACCCATCCTGGAGACCGGTGAAATCGAGCCAGACGAACACGGCAACCGGTAAGGGGTTTTCTGCACACCACGCCCATGACAGCCTCCCCGGGCACAGGTAACATGCCATTGAACCATTTCTGATTGGGAACAAGCGCTTATGAGACGTGTAGTGATTGTTGGTGGCGGCTCCGCCGGTTGGATCATGGCGGCCTATCTGAATGGCGCGATCAATGCGCGCGGTCGCGACAAGAAAATCGACATAACGCTTGTAGAATCTCCAGATGTGCCACGCATCTCGGTCGGCGAGGCCACCGTTCCTTCAATTCATCACGTGCTGGAAGTGATCGGTATCGACGAAAAGGAATTCATGCGCGAAACAGATGCCAGCTTCAAACAGTCGATCAAATACGTGAACTGGCTGGAGAATAACGGATCCGGATATCACCACCCCTTCAACCGCGCGACGCTCGGGCCTATCGACAATAGTGGTGCCAATTGGATGGTCTCGCGGCGCGACATCCCGTTCATGGAAACGGTCAGTGCCCAGACCCTGATCGCCGAAGCCTGCCGCGGCCCGAAAACCGGTGATGGTCGCCCTTTTGTGGCTCCTATGAAGTACGCATACCATTTCGATGCCCAGCTTTTCGCCGACTATCTGACCAAGATCGCGACAGCGGCCGGCGTTACCCATGTCCGAGCCAATGTGGTCAAGGTGAATACCGGCGAGGATGGGCTGATCAAGACACTCGACCTCGACACAGACAACCAGCTCGAAGGCGATCTGTTTGTCGACTGTACAGGCTTCAAGGCCCTGCTCATCGAAAAGACCATGGGCGTGCCCTTCGAGGACTTTTCCCAATGGCTCTTCTGCAATCAGGCTGTCGTTGCCCAGTTTGGTTATGAGGACTATTTCCCCGGCGTCGTTCGCCCCTATACCACGGCAACCGCCATGTCGGCGGGCTGGATCTGGGACACGCCCACACAGACCCGTCGCGCAATCGGCTATGTACACGCGACCGACTTCATCAGCGCCGATGATGCAGCCCGCGAGCTCCTCGCCTATCAGGGCGTCGACGAGAACAAGGCCGACACGCGAATCGTCAAGTTCAAGGTGGGCAAACGCCAGAAAGCCTGGGCGGGAAATTGCATCGCCGCGGGTCTCGCGAGCGGCTTCATCGAACCACTTGAATCAACCGGCATTTACCTCGCGGAGCTGGCAGCCGTGTTGCTGGCCGAACATTTCCCCTATCGCGATGAGGATCTGGAACCGCTGGCCTTCCGCTTCAATCGTGTGGTTTCGAACCGTTATTACGAGATCCTTGATTTCATCAACATGCACTACTGCCTGACCCGTCGCACCGACACCGAATTCTGGCAGGCTGTGCAACGTCCTGAGCACATTACGGATCGCCTGAAAGCAAAGCTCGAACACTGGCGCATGAAACCGCCATCAATGTCGGACTTCCAGGACCAGGCCTTCTCCGGTTTCACCTATGGCGAAACCATCACCGGTGATCCGGAAATTGACACTCGCGCCCCAGTCGACACCGGCGGATTGTGGAACCATCAGAGTTACGAGGCCATCCTGTATGGGATGGATTTCCGTGGATCGGAATTCGAGACGATGGGCGATGACAGGCCGAAGTCACATATGCTGGAAGTCGTGTCCAACATTCTGCGGGCGGCGCCATCACGTCTCTCCCCGCACCACTCCTGGCTGCATCATAATCTGGGAATGAAGGCTTGGCCCCTCGGTCAGCGGCCTGCCGGCTGGGTCGAACGGCCTCACTTGTAACCGAGCAGTTCCCGCAAGCCCGGATTGGTATGATCCACCAGCTTTTTCTGCATCTCCGGCAATTCCGACGGCACTTCCTGGCCTTGGAGTTTAAGGTTTTCCCGAGCCGTGCCGCTCTGCTTGCGATCTGAACCGACCGCGACACGTTCTTTCCAGTCCGACGGCAAATCGATCCCGCCAAAAGCGAGCAGCTCGCCAAAAAATGTCTCGGCCTCCGGCTCGTCGATATTCTTGAGGTGGTGAACCACGTCCTCGTATTTGACGATACGAGCACTGGTGCCCAACCAGGCCACAACATTGTTGTGATAGATTTCCTGCATGGTCGGGAAGCGGTTGTGGGCGCCAAAGATCATCATGTTCAGATAATCATGGATCTCGACACGACCGCCCTTGAGGTGGTCAATATTGGCCTGGAAATTATCCGACAGGAAAAAGCGGGCGCGCGCCAGAACCCAACTATAGGGGTCGCGTACCAGGAGCAGGTGATTGACGTCCTTCAACAGGATCGCCGGGCCTTCACCAAACAGCAAATGCCCCCATGAGAGCGCGGGATCGCCCTGCAAGGCTTTGGCGTGCTGGTTCAGGTTCGGATACTGGATGAAATCTGCGCTGTACTGCTGCTCGACCGGAACGAACATCCGCACAATGTTCTTCATCAGATGACTGCCGCTTTTCGGGACGCTGTTGAGGAAGAAATGCTTTTTCAGCGGCACCTGGGCGAAGTCGGCATTCTTCTCATCAAGATTGTCCGGGTCGGCGAGTACGATTGGCATGCTTCATGTCCATGTTGTAAAAAAGGCGGGCCACCAGGGCCCGCCTTCTCCAGATACTACAACTTCTCTGAGATTAGAACGTCTTGGAGATGTTGAGGAATGCGCGACGGCCGAGCAGGTCGTACTGCGAGACAATCGGAGAATTGCCTGCAAAGACCAGGTCCGGGCTGTCATTGATGTTCGTCAGTGCCGGCGGATGCTCGTCAAAGACGTTGTTGATACCCGCACGGATCGTCCAGCCACCGTCAAGCAGCAGCTCGCCGGAAACGTGGTGGTAGAACATGGCTTCAGCTTCGGTCTTGGTGTTTACCGTCTCACCCAGCTGGGTGATCGTGTACGCACCGCCACCAGCAGGCTGCTCCGACAGCGGAACGCTGGCGAAGACAGACTGAAGCGTGCTGGCTTCACCGACATAGTTCATGCCCCAGCGCAGGGACAGGTCTTCGGTCGGCGACAGCGTCATGTTCATCAGTGCAACCCACTCAGGCTCACCAACAGAACCGTTCAGGTGACGCGTTGCGGACGCGCCGAGCAGCTGGATGTTGTCTTCAAGCTGTTTGGACAACTGAAGGTTCATGTCCAGGAAGCCCCACGGCGTGTCACGGTTGGCATTCATCGTGAAATCGATACCGCGGTTGGTCTGGGTGTCGATATTGATGAAGGTCGCGGATACAGACTGGATCCGGTATTCACCACCGATGATGTTGCCACGCGAGAACAGGTCACAGAGCGGCTCGGAAGCGAAGTTCTGGGACGAGTAACAACCGTTGACGATCTGCGGGCCAGACAGGGTCGAAATCTGATCGTTGATCTCGATTTCGAAGTAGTCCATCGCGAAGCTGACGTTCGCGAACTCGAAGTCCGGCGTCAGGATGAAACCGACGGTCATATTGTCGGATTCTTCCGGCTTCAGGAAGCCGAAGCCACCACCGCGGAATTCCTGAGCAGCGATCGGCGCACCCGAATAGGTGTCCGGAATACCGTCAGCTGCACAGTTGTCTGCGACCGTCTGGGAAATGTCACCATTACCCAGAGCTGCGCCCCAACCAATACACGGGTCGAGGTCAGACTGACGACGCGAACGCGATTCAGCGGCCAGGAACTGCTCGTACAGCGCCGGGGCACGGAAGGACGTACCAATGGAACCGCGCAGACGCAGTGCATCGTTAACAGCCCAATCCAGCGTGAATCGGTAGTTGGAACCATCAACCGTCAGAGAACGACCGTCACGGTGAGACGACGTGATCTCGTTGTAACGACCGGATGCGATGACGTTCAGGCTCTGAACCAGCGGCATATCGCCAAAGAGCGGGATGGAAACCTCACCATAGATGGACTGGGTTTCCTGCTCACCGGTGGTGATACCAGCGCTGGAGCCAAAGAACTCGTTACCGGTCAGGGTCGTATCAGACGGACGGTCCATGATCTCGTCGCGCTGATAGAAGATGCCGAGAGCAGCACTCATCGGACCTTGCGGCAGCTCCCACACATCACCCGTGATGTAACCATCGAAGGTCGTCTGGGTGAAGTCTGTGGATCCCGTATCGGTGCCGAGCAGGAAGGCCCGCTCGCCATCGGTCAGGTTACCAGCCAGGAAGCCCGGATCGAACCAGCGAACATCAACACAGGAGACGCCGGCAACCGTGACGGTTTCACCGGTGTTCGTCGTAGCCGTCGCACCACCGGAGTTCTGGCCCACACAGGACGCCGTCTGGTAGTTGGTCGAGTTGATCGAGTCGTTACGGACATATTGCTCGGTGTACTCGCCGTAGCTGTCAGAGTGCTGGACATACATATCCCAGGACACGTTGGAGAACATGCCGACATCACCCAGGTCGCCACGCAGGCCACCGAGAAGACGCATGTACTCGACAGTTACCTCTTCATCACCCCACTCGACGACTGGCGTCGGGCTGAATTCGATGTTGAGGCCCGGCATCAGCCAGTTCTCACCGCCGTCACCGGACAGGTTCGGGTTACCAGCATAGTCGGTCGCACCATAACGGTAGGACCAGTACTGGTCGTGGCTGTTCACGTAGGTGGAACGACGGTTGAACAGGAACTCACCGTAAGCAGTGATGTTGTCCGTCAGGTCGTACTCGACGTCACCCATGACAGTGACACGCTCGAGTTCACCGGCGACAGAGTCATTGCGCTGCATTTCCGGATACAGGTCGGTGACGCGGTCCGGGTTGCGGTTGCTGACGTCGATACCCGCAAACGCCGGCAGGCCAGCGATGTGATCCGGGGTGTACTCAACCTGGTACCAGTTGGCCGGAGCCGAGATACCGGTGCCGTCCAGTGATGCCGGAATGCCCGGGACCAGACCCGCCATGGTGTTGGTGTAGTCGTACTGGAAGATACGGTTACGCGGGTTCCAGGCGACGTTGTCCGGATTGGCGAGGCCGCTGTAGTTGTAAGCCCAGACGTGACCCCAAATCGTACCGGAACACTGATTGGTGCCGAAACGCGGATCGATAACGTCTGCACGGGTGCCCATTGTGGCATCCGTAAAGGTGTAGCTCTCGCGGCAATCGAGATAGTCGCGGTCGCGACGTGCGAGCTCATTGCGCATATAGTAGTCAGCCGTGACGCGGAAACGACCGCGCTCGAAGCTGTCACCGTGCGTCACGCTTGCGCGGAAGACTTCACCACCGGACTCGAACGGTGCCTCTGTGTAAAAATCGATCTCGCTGCCGTCGCTACGATCGGTGATGTAGTTCACAACGCCCGCGATGGCATCAGAACCGTAGATCGAGGACGCGCCGTCCTTGAGGACGTCAACACGCTCGATACCAACCAGCGGAATGGAACCGAGGTCGAATGCGTTGATAGAACCACGCGTACCGGACGGACCTGCACGGCGACCGTTGATGAGGTCGAGCGTACGGCCAGCGCCAAGGCCACGCAGACCAACGGTTTCCGCGCCAACACCGCCATCAGAGACGTATGCGACGGAAACAGCATTGGTGATCTGGTTGGAACCAGCAGCAGCAGAGGAGCTCTGCAGCAGGCCGGAAACGTCAGCTACACCAGCGGAACGGGCGTCGTCCACCGAGAGAACGTCCATGGAAACCGGGCTAGTGATGGTCGACTGACGGATACGCGTACCGGTAACGACAATGCGTTCAGCCGGTTGCTGATCCTCAGCCGCCGCCGGTGTCTGATCGACACCGTCGTCCTGCGCGAGTGCCGGGCTGATGCCGATTGCGATCAGCGCCGAGCTCGAAAGCAGGGCTTTGGAAAGAGAAAATGATTTCATCGCCTAAAACCTTTAGAATGAATAGTCACGAACTCGGCCACCGAAAGCCATGTGAATCCTAGGGTCAACTGACATCGCCTTAATGGCAGCTCTCCGGTCACAGTTGCGACAAAAATGTATCAATTTATTACAGAGATGTAATGTTATGGCCGGGCTCGTATATCGACCCCGGTGTTTTGCGTTCAAAGATTACAAATCAGCCATTTCTCGGCAGAAGCCGGGGACATAGTCTCGGAGCAACTCGACTAAGCCAGGCGGGCGCCATTCGGCGCATCCTGATCGGGTCACGCCAGGACAATGGCGCCATCGGCATCCGGAAAACCCAGCACCAGCACTTCCGATCTGACCGGTCCAATCTAGCGCGGCGGGAAATTGACCACCGCCATCACCCGGCTCCCCGCCAGCTCCGACGTGGTATAGAGAGTTGTGATCTGCGCAGCGCTGCGTCGCACACCAACACCCGGACCAAAATCGATGCGCAGTTTGAAGGACGGATTGCGGGCCTCCGGGAAGGGCTCGGCCTCGACGATGCTCCCGAGTCGAATGTCGACTTTCAGAAAGTTATCAAACCCGATTTCCTCCGCTGCCGGCGCATCGGGATCATGCGTGAGATGCATCACAAACCTCGTTCAATGTGATCCGCTTCACCAGGCCCTTTTTATGTCGACCCCGGGCGCACCGTCAGCCACCCGTCTGGCGAGCGTGACCGCTGTGGCCCCCAATCACTCGGCTGCGCCTGGCACAGCGTATTGAGGCGCCGGGCGTGCGAAGACACACAGCTCGGATTCCGCGACCGACAGCATTGCCTCAGGGGTTTCCATAAAGCGTCCGACCATCAACATGGCACATCCATCCCCACCCCATTGCTGGGTTGGACCATGCGCTTCCCCCCTCACGCTGACCACGCGGCTGTTCGCGAGGGTCTCGGCGGCGCGCAGCCCCCAGGCTGGAGGCGTCAGGGGATCGAACTCTCCCGCGACGATCAGGGTCGGCACTTCGGAAACCACCGGCGCAATGAACTCGGCGCCCAGCGGCGGCACATCCCAGGCGGCGCAAAGCTCTGGCCGGATCGCGGCGCTTTCATATCCGCCCAGTGCCGGCCCGGCTTGCGAACGCCGGCTCCGGTCACTGAAGGGCAAGGCCTCACGGCACCAGACCGACAGGCGCATGCCCCAGGCAAGATTGCTGGCCGCTCTCGGTCTGGACATCACACCGGCTATGCCTGGGTCGAGATTTGCAACGGCATCCATCCTGCCCGGAGCTGCGATGACATCGCGTCCCGAAGACAGGACAATCAGCGCGGCCAGGTCGGCCCCCGTCGCAGGTTCGGCAAGACCTTCCATGCGGAACGGGGCACGTGTGGACGCTTCGATCCGATTGAAAAAGCGCGCTTCCAGGTCCGGATAGGCCGCCGCGCACGCCGGTTGCGCGGCACAATCTGTTGCGATTGCGCGCAGCGCCGCCTCGAAATTGCCCGCGCTTTCATCGTCATAAATGGCATTGGGCGGCAGGGGTGAATCAAGCACCATGGCCCGCAGGCTCGCGCTGTGATCTCGCGCATATGACAGCGCCAGCCGGGTCCCGTACGACACCGCATAGAAATTCCAGGTCTCGATCTCCAGCACCTGGCGCAGATCCTCGAGATCGGCAACGCTGGCCGGGCTGTGGTAGTGCTCCACGCCTATTCCCGCTGCGGTGAGGCGGTCGCGGCACTGGCGCACGGCATCGGCGAGATCGCTGCCGGAACTCACCGCATCCCGATACTCTGGGCACATCAAGGCCGGCTGTGCACTGGCAGTTCCGCGCTGACCGAAAACGATGAAATCCCGGTCTTCAAGCCAGGGGTAGGCGCCCGGATAGGCCGCCGCCGGAAGTCCTGATGCGCCAGGTCCACCGGCGAGATAAAGGACCGGTTCGCCTCCCCGTCCAGAGCGATTGTGTACGACGGCAACAGGCAGTCTGATCTCCGGGGACTGCGGATCTGTGCGATCCTCCGCGACCACCAGCCAGCCGCGGGTCGAGGCGAAGGACGATGGCACTTGAACCGGAAAATCCTCACCCGCCGCCATCGGCTCGAACCGGGGCAATGATCGCTGCGGTTCACTGGCAGGTTGGCACGCCGCCAACAAGATCACGAGACACAAGGACCAGACGAACAGACGGCTCATATTCTCTCCTTGCGACTTGTCGAAAACGGCTGTGGTACAGACGGGAAACGTACCGACAGTCTAGCTGATCGCCCTTGTAACTCAAGATTTCGAGCGCCGCAGGGTGCCACTCGCTAAGAAAACACGACGAAAGCTGTCACTGACTATCTGTGAGGGCAAATACTAGGACGGATGGTCGAACCGGGACACAACCATCAACGATGTCCACCAATCAGGCTGATCCCACTCGCCGACTGCATGTGAATCGAAATTTCATAGCCAAGCAAAAACCCAGGTTTTAGGATTCCCGCATCCCGGCAGAAGGCAATGACATGCAGCACAGGACAGCGGGCCATGGATCCGCGGCGATTACAGGCACCGGAATATTCCTGCCTGGCGCGCCGGTCAGATCGGACGAGCTGGATCAGCGTCTCGGCATGCCGCGCGGCTGGCTCGAGGAAAAATGCGGCGTTCAGACCCGCCATTATGCGACCGAAGCCGACAGCCAGGAAAGCATGGGCGTGGCTGCGGCGCATGCGGCCCTTACGGATGCCGGAATTGAACCGGGTGAGCTGGACCTGCTGATCTTTTGCGGCGCTGTCGGCCGACAGCCCGTGCCCGCGACCGCGCCGCTGATCAAACGGGAACTCGGACTGTCAGCCCATGCTTTCCCGGCCTATGACGTCAACGCGACCTGCCTGGGAACGCTGCTGGGCCTTGACCATGCCGCCATGGCGATCGCCACCGGGCGCGCCAGCACCGTACTTGTTGTGGTGTCGGAAATGCCCTCCCAGGCCATCCCGTGGAAACAGGACCCCACTACAGCCGGATTATTCGGTGACGGGGCTGCGGCCCTGGTGGTCCAGGCCGGTTCAACAGGCGATATGCGCCTCGGCCCGTTGCTGATGGAAACCCATGCCGACGGTTACGAATACTGCCAGGTCGGCTCCGGAGGCACGCGCTACAACCCGGTAACCGAGGCAGAGGCCTTCGAGGACAATGCCGTCTTCTCCATGGACGGCAAGGGCGTGTTCAGGCTCTCATCGAAAACCTTCCCGCGTTTTCTCGAACAGGTTCTGGACAGGACCGGCTGGTCGCTGGGCGAGATCGATCTGGTCGTGCCCCACCAGGCCAGCCCGCATGCCATTTCCCTGATGATCAAGCGCTGTGGCATTAGACCCGAACAGATCTTTGATGTCGCCAGGACCATGGGCAACCAGGTTGCGGCCTCCCTGCCGATCGCTCTGCACCAGGCGCGTCTGGCAGGACGTATCCAGTCGGATATGAAAATCCTGATGGCCGGCACCTCGGCGGGTATCTCGCTGGGTGCCATGGCTGTGACAACGTGACGATGCAGACGATCTGGGTCACCGGCGCGACCGGGTTTCTGGGCGGACGGGTGGTCGAAGACCTGCTGGAGAGCGGCCATACGGTCATCGCCAGCGGTCGCCAGACCCATGTCCTCGAGCGGTTGCAGAAAAAGGGCGCCCGGACACTCGCCTTCGACCTTGCCGATCCGACCCCGCCTGACTTGCCGGCGGTGGACGCGGTTGTGCACTGCGCCGCGCTGTCCAGTCCCTGGGGCCGCCATGCGGACTTTCACCGTGCCAATGTCCTTGGCACACGATCCGCGCTGAAGCTGGCCCGGCAGGCGGGCGCAAAACGCTTCGTCCACATCTCCACCCCCAGCGTCTATTTTCGCTTTCGCGACCAGTTGAACGTCCGCGAAACACAGCCTCTGCCGTCGCCGGTCAATGCCTATGCCGCCACCAAGGCCCGGGCTGAGGAAGAGGTGCTGGCGCATGAGGCGCTCGACCCGGTCATCCTGCGTCCGCGCGGGCTTTACGGACGCGGCGACACCGCCCTGCTCCCGCGCCTCCTGGCGGCAGCCCGGGAACGTCCACTGCCCCTGATGAACAAGGGCGAGACGGTCACCGATCTGACCCATGTCGACGATGTTGTCTCAGCGGTTCGCGCAGCGCTCAATCTCGCGCCTGCCCCGACGCAGCGCCTGTTCAACATCTCGGGTGGTGAAGCTCTGACACTGAAAACCGTCACCGAGGACGCAGCCCGCCGCGCGGGCGTAGAGGTGCGCTGGCGCCGTGTCCCCGGCTGGGCTGCCCTGGCCTATGCACGCGGCCTGGAAACTATCGCGCGGATCCGCCCCGGCCATCCCGAACCGCGGATCACCGCCTATGGTGTCGGCCTGTTTGCCTACAGCCAGACGCTCGACATTTCCGCGGCGCGGGAGGTGATGGGATGGACACCCAGGATCAGCATTCAAGAGGGCCTGGACCGCACCTTTTGCGAGGACACCGCCTGATGATGCCCGGCTTCCCCGACAGCGCCACGGTGCGCGCACCGGAGCGGCTGGTGCTTCACGGCGGTCGCTGGACAAGCCTCGACCTCACCGTGCGTTACGGGCGTTTCGAACATCCCGAGGCGGGTACTTGCCTGATCGACACAGGCTACACCTCGCGTGTGACCGAGGGCCGGCGTTCCTTCGCCTTGCGTTTCTACAATGCGTTACTCAAGCCCGAACTGTCCGCCGATGCCCTGCCTGAAGCCTGCCCCCGGGTCGACACCATTCTGCTCAGCCACCTGCATGCCGACCATGTGTCTGGACTGCGCGATTATCCAGACGCGAAAATCTATGCCCATGGCGGCAGCGTTGACTATTTCACCCAGGCCAGTTGGCTGCATCGCTCGACCCACGGGGTCTTCTCCGAACTGCTTCCCGATGACCTCGCAGACCGGATGATCCGGTTCGAGGACCTGCCGATCGTCTCGGCCCCGCTGGGTCTGGGCCTCGCCTACGACATCTTCGGTGATCAAAGTGTGCTGGCCGTCCCCCTGCCCGGGCACATGCTTGGACATATGGGCTTTTGCTGGCCGGTGCCGGACAAGCCCATCCTCTATGCCGCCGACGCGCAATGGCTCCACCAGGCGGCGGTCGACGGCACCCTGCCACCACCTCCCGCTCGCTGGATCCTGCATGACCCGCAGGCTGCGCTGGCCACCTCGGCCCGCATCGCCGACTTCGCACGCCGGGGCGGCCGGGTCATTTATTGCCACGATCCGGAGACCGTGTGATGGCGAGGACGTCCGCCAAAATCCTGCTGGAGACCGCCCGCACCTGGCTGCAGACCCGCCGGCGCGCATCGCGCCTGGCAACCCGCGAAGTGATCGAACGGCATCGGGAACGACAACTCGGACGTTTCCTGAAAAAGGTCGCGCCGCGAGCAGAGGCCTTCCGCGACCTGGCCGGCAAGCCGCTGGAGGACTTCCCGCGCATGGACAAGGCCAGGCTGATGGCCGGATTTCATCGTTACAACCGCTTCGGGATCAGGGCCGAAGATGCCTGGGCCGCAATGGAGCACGGCAACACGCTGCATGGCTGCCATGTCGGCGCCAGCACAGGCACGAGCGGCAATCGCGGCCTCTACCTGGTCGACCCGATGGAGCGGGCACGCTGGCTGGGCGTGATGCTGGCCAAGACCGGTATCGATATCCTTCGCACCCGACAGCGTGTCGCCATCCTTCTGCCCACCAACAGCCAGCTCTATGAAACTGCCAATGAAAGCGGGCGGCTCCAGCTGGTCTTCTTTGATCTCAATGAGGGGGTTGCCGCTCACGCGGAGGCGCTGTCCAGCTTCGACCCGACGGTGCTGGTCGCCACACCTCACGTGCTCACCTTGCTGGCCGACATGGATATCGCGCTGAACCCCGAAGTGATCTTTTCCGGCGCAGAGGTTCTCGACCCCACGGATCGCAAGAAGATCGAAACCCGTTTCCAGCGCACCGTGCGCGAAATCTACATGGCGACCGAGGGCCTGTTCGCAGTCGCCTGTTCCCATGGCCGCCTACACCTCACCGAGGATGTGATGGCGTTCGAATGGGACAGCCAGCCGGACCTGCCCGGCCTGCTTGCCCCGGTGATCACGGACTACTCGCGCACCTCCCAGATGATGGTGCGCTATCAGATGAATGACCTCCTGCGCCTGTCCGACACACCCTGCCCCTGCGGATCAGCCCTGCAGGCGGTCGACGAGATCGTCGGGCGGCGTGATGACATTTTCGACCTGCCGGGCACAGCAGCCCGCATCCCGGTCACCCCGGATATAATCCGCAATGCGATCATTCGCACCAGTCCGCGCATCGAGGATTTCCGGGTCACCCAGACCGGCGAGGCCGAGATCGCCCTCGCGCTACCCGAGGCCTGTTCGGATTTGACAGGTGATGCGGCACAGGCGCTGAACACATTATTCGCCCGGCTGGGGGCAAACGCCGACATCACCGCACAGACCGCCCCGCTGGTCAGCCCGCAGACCCGCAAGCTTCGTCGGGTTGTTCGCGAATGGCAGGGACCGGCATGAACCGCGCCGCCTGGTATCCTGTCGCTGCGACACGCGACCTGCGCGCCGGTCCCGCAAAGGCTCAGCTGCTGGGAACGCCGCTTGTCATCTGGCGAGGCGAGGACGGTTACGGCGCCCTCGCCGACATCTGCCCGCACCGGGGCGCGCCGCTGTCGGAAGGGTGTGTGAACAAGGGCGCGATCGCCTGCCCCTATCATGGATGGCGCTTTGATACTGACGGACAGTGCGTGGCGATGCCGGCCCTGGCGGAAACACCCCCCCGCATCCGTGCCCAGGCCTTTGCGACCGCGGAACATGACGGGCTGGTCTTCGTCCGGATGGAAGGCTCGGGACACGGTTTCACACCGCCCCCTCCGCAACAGGACATCGCGTCCGCCACCCGCGCGGATGACGTCACCATTCGCGCCTCGCTGGCCGACATGGCGGAGAATATCCTGGATACGACCCATACCTCTGTCGTGCACGCCGGCTATCTGCGCCAGGCCAACCGGCGGCAACTCGTCCAGCCCGGCGTACGCTGCGGGGCGGACTGGATCGAGGTGGTCTATCCGGAAAGCGCCACGCCCAGCGGCCTTGTCTCCCGCCTGTTCGGAACGGAGTGTTACGAGATCACCGACCGGTTTCGCGCGCCCGGCATTGCCGAGGTCGAATACCGGCGCAACGGCCGGATCGAATTCGCCTCGCGCTTTTACCTGTCCCCTGCCAGCGAAAACGAAACCCGGATCTTTTCCAGACTCTCCATTCGCGGCACATCGCTATTGTCCCAGCTGAAAGTCTCCATAGTCCGGGCCATGCTGCGCCGGGTGGTCTCCGAGGACGAGGACATTCTGGGGCTGGTGACCGACAATGCTGAACGCTTTGGCCGCCGCCCCGGTCTCATCGCTCCGCAGGACTTCCTGCGTGCGGGCATCGACGCCATCCTGCGCGGTGAGGCGCCAGCGCGGCCCGACCACATCCCGCCGATCTACGTGTGAGACCGCGATGTCATTTGCCACGAGCCTGAACTACACCTCGTCGAATGAAGATGGCCGCACCGAGCTGGCCGCGCTCGACCTGTCACCGGAGGACCGCGTGCTCTGCCTCACGGCCAGTGGCACCCGGCCGCTTGATCTCCTGTTGGGAGATCCCGGCGACATCTTCGCCATCGACATCAACCCGGCCCAGAACCACCTGCTGAGGCTCAAAATCGCGGCGTTCAAGACCCTGTCCGATGACGAATTATATGCCTATCTGGGGTTTCAGCAGACGCCAGACCGGCTGGCCCTGCATGCCCGGGTCGAAACCGTATTGTCAGAGGACGCGCGCCGGTTCTGGAGCACGAGAACGGGTCTTGTCCGCAAGGGCGTCTGGAATACCGGGCGCTGGGAACGGGTGCTGCGCTTCCTGGCGCGCATACTACGCCTGGTCAGGGGCCGACGGCTCGATCAGCTTTTTGCGGCCCGGACGGTCGAGGAGCAACATCAGATCTGGCTGGAGCATTTCGAGGATGCCTTCTGGAAATCCAGTATTCACCTGCTGTCCAGCCGTTTCTTCTGGACCCATGTCATCGGCGAACCAGGCGGACAATTCCTTCCCGACCGCACAGAAACCACCCGTCGCCTGACCGCAGCCTTCCACAATGCCAGCAAACATCTCCTCTTCGGCCAGTCCGATTTCGCGACCCTGATCTTTCTGGGCCAGCACACATCCAGCAGCGCTCTGCCCCTGCACCTGCAGCGCGCCAATCTCGCGCGTGTGCGCGACCGCCTGGATCGGATTGAGATCGCCGATACCGACCTTGCCGCGCTGGAGCCTGATCAGCACGGAAGCTTTACGGCCTTTTCGTTGTCCGATTTCGGGTCCTACTGTACGCCCCAAGCCTATGCGGCGTGCTGGGACGGCGTGCTGAAAACCGCCCGACCCGGCGCGCGCTTCTGCGAACGCGTCTTCATGAATCCGCTCGCCCTGCCCGGCCCGTTCGAACACCGAATATCACTGGACAAAACCCTGTCAGACCAGTTCTCCAACAGCGACGGCGCAATCATCTATGACATCCGCGCCGGGAGGCTGGAAATCAGCTAGCCGCGAGACCGTTACAGGTCAGCTCACAGGAGCAAACACACCCTATCCGCTGCCACCCCGGATCCGTACGCGGGCGCGTGTTGTGCGGCCCTGGTCGTCCACCGCCTCGATCTCGTAGAAGCCGGGACCGCCCGGCACCCAGACAGCGTCCCCGGCGGCGTTGCGAGCGACTTCCTCGCCGTCTGCATACCAGCTCACCGACTGGCTCGACTGGGCGGCCAGCACAAAACCACGACCTGCACGATCAGCCCAGACCTCCGCTCCATCCGGTGGAAAGAGGATGTGTGGCGCGACATCGGCGGTGAAGCGTTCCAGTGTGGGCGGTGTCTCGAGGGCCTCTGGCTCGCGCGTGCGGACAAATGCCGGTGACGGGTCGAACTGTTCAACCAGGTCAAACATGCGAAACAGGACGGGCAAGGCGGCCTCGCGACCGGTGAGCCCGTTTCGGGCCGCCCCATCTGCCCGCCCACTCCAGACAATGATCGTGTATCGTCCCGATATCCCGGCAGCCCAGGCGTCACGGAAACCGTAGGACGTGCCGGTCTTGAAGGCGATGTCCGGCGCCGAACGTGTCAGGCTGGCCGGCATGCGCCCGCCGGGATGCGGAGCCCGGCGCAGGATGTCGACAATCTCGCCCGCGGACTCTGCGCTCAACACGGAAAACCCGCCCTCGGACACAGGCGCCGCCTCGCTCCAGCGCAAGGGCTGGGCAACACCCTCATCCGCCAGAGCAGAATAGAGCACCGCCAGTTCACGCACACTCAGCCCGGCTCCGCCAAGCGCCACCGCCAGCCCGTCATCCTGTCCAGCTGTCCGCCGCCGCTCGGGTGCAGCACCGGCAAACCCCAAAACCGCACTGAAACGTCGCGCCCCGACACCGTCCAGCGTCGCGACAGCGGGCACGTTCAGGGAATGCTGGAGCGCTTCGGCAATCGTCACGTCACCGCGGAAGGTCCGGTCGAAATTGTCCGGCCGATAACCGGCAAAACGTGTGGGCAGGTCAGCGATCCGCGTATGCGCTGCCGCCAGCCCGTCATCAAAGGCCATGCCGTAGATAAAGGGTTTCAGCGTCGACCCCGGCGAGCGCGCGCGATCTGTCAGATCAATCCAGCCACCGGGACGCGAACGGGACGCAGACCCCAGCGCCGCACGAACCGCGCGGGTCTCGTTCTCGACCACGAGCACCGCCAGCTGGCTGGTGTCATCACCCGTCGGCAATTCGTCGATGATCGCTGTTTCCAGGGCGGACTGGAGGGCGAAATCAAGTGTGGAGACAAGATCAACACCGCCCTGCACTCCACCCCGCTCGCGGACCAGGCTCTCGCTGGCATGCCAGGCCAGGGCCGGAAAGGCCCGGCGCTGTGGCGCGGGATCGAGCGCGGCATCTCGCGCGGCTTCTCTTGAAGCCAGTCCGACCGCGGCCAGCCGGTCCAGGACCCGCCCCCGGGCAATAACGGCCTGCTCCGGTCGACGGTCCGGGCGTCGGGCTTCCGGTGATTGTGGCAGGGCGATCAGCATGGCGATCTGCTCGATCGTCAGCACGTCCGGCTCCCGCCCGAAATACGCCCAGCTGGCCGCACGCACACCTTCAAGATTACCGCCATAGGGGGCCAGGGTCAGATAGGCCTCCAGGATCTCGTCCTTGGACAGGCGCATCTCGATCTGAACGGCGCGGATCATCTGCAGGAATTTGGCGCCCAGAGTGCGTTCCCGCGGCTCAAGCAGGCGCGCCAGCTGCATGCTCAGCGTCGAGGCCCCGGAGACAACCCGCCCTGCCGCCAGGCTGTCGCGGGACGCACGCAGGACGGCCAGCAGGTCGACCCCGGCATGGCTGAAGAAACGCTCATCCTCATAGGCCAGCAGCGCTTCGACAAAATCCGGATCAAGCGTGTCGAGGTCTGCGGGCAGACGCCAGCGCCCCTCCTCGACCGGAAAGGCGCGCAGGACGATGCCATTGCGGTCCCGCACCACATGCGACACCTCCGCGACCTGTGACAGCGGCGGCGGGAAGATCCGGTCGAGCACAAACAGGCCCAGCACAAGGCCGAGCACTCCCAGCAGCAAGCGATATCGGCGCCTCAGTGCGGGCATGGTCCCGTCCTAGCCCTCGCGCGGTGCAATACTGACCGATCGGGATTCGGACCGGCCGAACACATCGGGACGATACATGTCCTCCATCACCGCGCCCGGGAAGGTGTACGTACCCGGGGTAACGGCTCGAACGATATAGGCCAGGCGGATCGGGCGGCGCTCCCGCAGATCGATGGCGGCCACAAACCGGTCATCCCGCGCCTCGGCAATCCGCGGTGAATTCAGCTGGCGAAGCCAGGAATAGGCACCGTTTGCGCCCGCATCGCCAGGATCAACAACCGCCTCGATCTCGAATCCGGCCGGCAGGAGATCAACCACGATCGCCGGGATGGTCCGCATTTCGCTGGGAGCCACGATGATGTCGATGATCATGCGGTCACCCTGGGTGATGGCGTCGAGCGCAACCGGCTGGCCATCCATCGTGCTGAGACGTTTCTGGACAACGACGCCTTGCATCGCGACGGGTGGCGCGCTGACCGGATCACCATGCGCGATCTGGGTCACCCAGACCGGTCCGGAACCAGCATTGTCGAAGCCGAACTGGGCTTGCAGGTCACCCGCCATCAACTCGAATTCCGACTGCCCCGGATTGGCCGCCAGCTCGCCCGCCGAAATATTGATGGTGACGGCCTCACCGCCCATTGCCCGCGCGGCGAGCAGCAGGAAGGCCTTCTCCTGGGTCGTCAGACGGCTGGGCTCGGGAAGCTCGGCAGCCACACGTTCCGCCAGACGTTCGACCCGCTCTGTTTCGCCAGCCTCAGCGGCCAACGCCAGCACACCGGCCAGGTCCCGGCGGGAGGACTGGTACCAGTCACCCGTATTGGCATATCCCAGTGCAGATTCTGCGGCATCGAACGCGCTCTGCGAGCGCGCCCGGTCACCGATCAGGTACAGCGCCACGGCCAGCTGGGCCCGTGCCAGCGGGCTGGCGATCTGTTGCAGGCGTTCATCATGCATGTAGCGAAGACGCGACCGGTCCGCCCGGCCGTCTCGCGCCAGCACATAAAGCGCATAGGCCGCACTGCGGTCGGTCAGGCGCTGGTCCGTATCCGTCTGGCCACGCCACATGCTGATCGTGCGGTCATAGCCATTGACCCGCCAGAGCTCCTGATTGCCGATATGGACAAGCGATTGATAGGCCCGCTCCAGCGCAGCATCCGGAACCGTGTATCCCGCCTCCGCAGCACGCGCGAGGAAGTCGACTGCATAAACACCCAGCCAGGGCGTTGAACCGCGGTCACCGACACGCCATAGCCCGAACGTCCCGTCCGCAGCCTGCCTTGACAACAGGGTGCCGATGGATTCCTGCACGCGTGCCCGCGCCTCGTTCACCCCGTCCGCGCCAGACAGCTGCGCCAGCTGGTCGGCATAGAGCAGCGGCATGGCCCGGCTGGTGATCTGTTCCGAGCAGCCATAGGGATAGCGGCTGAGCGAGCGCAGCAGCGCTGCCTCGTCCAGCGGTGTCGGAGAGAAGCTCACACTGAGCACGCCCGTACCTGGCATGAAGCTGCCGAGCGCATCCGCGCTCACCGTCCAGCTTTCTCCCGGACTCAACCGGCCACGGTCAATGCTGGAATAGGGCAGCCAGGCGGAACGAACCTCAAGCGGATAGGATCGCTCGACGGCAAACCCGTCCGGGCCTGTGACGCTGAGCGAAAGCTCGCCAATACCGGTATCGCTCGCAGCGATCGGATGGCGCGGATCGACGCGCTCGCCGGAGGCCAGCTCGTAACGCGTCTCGATATCGGCATTCACCGGCAGCTCGGCGCCGATACGGGCCGCGTACTGACCGGCAGCACCTTCGACATTGTCCAGCGTCAGCGTCGTCATCGACGAATCGCCCGGCGCCAGGAAGCGCGGCAGGATGAGTTCCGCCGGCACCTGATCCCGTACCGTGAGCGGCTGGGCTGCAGACCCGACGCCATTGCCAGACCAGGCCACAGCCATCAGTCGCAACTCGCCATTGAAGTCGGGAATGTCCAGCTCGACCGTCGCGCGTCCGTTGCGATCCAGCGGAACCGGTCCGGAATAAAGCGCCACCGTGCGCGTCGGCACCACGCTCAGCCCGGCTCCACCGATCTGGTCACCCCCGGAGCGAATGGCAGCAGCAGCCCCCTGGTTGGGGTCGAGCAGACGGCCATAATCATCCAGAAGATCCACATCCAGCGTGGTTTTGCCGAAATACCATTCCGCCGGATCAGGGGACTGGAAACGGGTCAGCGCCAGAATGCCTTCATCAACCGCCGCCACGGTGATCCAGGCGCCATCGCGCACCGGCCCGTCAGCCTCGACCTCGAGCGCTAGCGTCTGGCGCGGCCGGACCAGATCCGGAGCATTCAGTGCAATCTCGAATGTGCGATCGGAGACATCGACCGGCAGGTGCATCACCCCGACAGCACGGCGAGGTCTCGGCTCGGCGACCGGATCGCGTGGGGTCAGGACGGACACCATGACGTAGGCGCCAGCCCCCCAGTCCTCATCGACACGCAGCGAAATCTCGGCGCCATCTTCCGGCACGGTAATCGCCCGGGTTTCCAGGACCCGGTCCGTCGCGATGACAATCTCGGCTTCACCGGCATAGGGCGGCAGGATATTGATCACGGCTTCGCCGCCAACAGCCAGCGCTTCATCCGGTCCGGCCAGGCGCACCCGGTCCGGCGCCTGGTTGCCCGAGGATGCCCGCGCACCCCAGCCAACCCAGAAACCCGTCGATGAGGTCACGCCCGTCGTGTCATGCGTCAGCACAAGCTGGTAATCGCCCCAATCCATTGGCGGCAATTGCAACTCGGTCGGTGCGTCATTCGCCAGACCGGCCACACCTTCCTCAACCAGGACAACATTGCGCGACCGGCGCCATTGCCAGCGGCCACCAGAGGTGCGGTACCAGTCATATTCCCAGTCGATACGCAGCAATTGCCAGCTTGCGCTGCCGGCCTCAAGCTGGCCCTGCGCATCCAGGGCGATAAGGTTGAAACCGATTGCCTGCTGGCGCCGCGCCCGTCCCTCGAACTGGGGTTCAACACCCAAATAGACCGGTTGCGGGCGATAGGGCAGACGAACATCATCCGCTACCGCGCGGCCTCCGGGTTCGATGGCACTGATCACCGCGCGAATGCGCAAGGGCACTGAGGCATCAAGACCGGAATTGGCAGGCGTGACCACGATATTTGCCCGCCCCGCGCCGTCAGCCACCGTATCCGGCAGGTCCCGGCTGATTTCGCGGAAAGCCTGGTCATGGCGCCCGAAACGAAAGCCCGAATAGTCCGGGAAGGGATTGGGGTCGGTCTCTACCCGGATCCGGCTCTCCACTGTCAGCCCGGCACCGGGCGCACCATAGAGAAAGCGCACATCCGCCGAGACATCCCGCGTCTCGCCGGCCAGCACCGGCGTCTCGCTGTCTGCCTCCAGATCCAGCGCGATGCGCTGTGGAACAAAATCCTCGACCGAGAAACGCGTCTGCGCGACACGGCCATGCCCGTCCAGCTCGGCGTCGATCCGCCACTGGCCGCGCGCAGCTTGCGCGGGAAGATCGAACTCCCAGAATACCGCCCCGGCGGCCTCGGCCGTCTCGAACCGACGGCGATCGGCCTCCAGACCGTTCGGGCCATAGAGGATCAGCGTGCCGGGACGGTCCGTCACCGCCCGCGCCTCGACATCCCGGAAAAGCGCATTGGCATAAACATGCTCGCCCGGCCGATAGATGCCGCGGTCAAGATACAGATAGCCGTCCGCGCCATCGGGACGCTGACGCCCGCCGACGTCCTGACCGGACAGGTCAACCGGGGCCCTTTGCAGGTCCAGCACGGCAAAATCATTATCCGGGCCATAAGCGGTCAGCAGACGCGGAGCCATGACCCCGTCGCCACGTGTCAACGGCGCATCAAACCGGGCGCGACCGCCCTGGTCGGTTGTCGCGCTTGCCAGGATCTCATTGTTGCGGGCGACCAGCTCGACCTCGACGCCCGGCACCGGCCGCGCGGTCTGCAGGGAGCGTACAACATAGTCGATCCCGCCCTCACCGCGATAGGCGGTCAGCGCCAGGTCCGTAATCACCAGCCAGCGACGTGCCCGCGCCGGATTGCGATAACTGCCTTCCTGTTCGGCCGCGTCATCGACCTCGATGAAATAGGCACCCGGCTGCAGCGTTCCGATGGCATCGGCGATCGGGAAAACCGTGGTAACCGGCGTGTTGAGCGCACCGGCCGTATCCATCTCCCCATCCCAGATCCGCTCGGCCACAGAGAACGGATCCTCATCACCGCCAAGCCAGCTATATTCGCCCTCGGCCGCATTGAAGCCGGAAGAAATGGACCGGAAGGCCAGGGCGCGATCGGTGATCCGCCACAGGCGAATGCTGACCGCTTCGACATTGACCGTCTCGATCGCCAACCCGTCCGCATCCAACCGCGGCAGGATCACCCCATCCCCGGCAATGCCGACATAGGCCGGTCGATCGCCAAAATCGATCTCGATGGTCTCGTCCTGGCGCAGGGCCAGGCCATCCGCGGCCGGGAACCCGGCCCGCAGGGTCAGCTGCATGCTCTCGCCAAAACTCATCCCGCCCAGACAGAGAGTCTGTCCCTCGGCAGAAATAGCCAGGCTCTCACCGCTCTCCAGCGCGATATAGGATTGGTAATCGGCGGCCGGGTCGAGCGGGTGGGTAAAGCCGAGACAGATGCCGGGCGCATCAGCGCTGAAATCGACGCGATATCGCAGGAAGGCGAACTGGCTGGCCTGTTCAGGCGCCGCACGCGGTGCATCTGCAGGCCGGGTCTCGAACTCCGGCCCGGGGGCCGTCTCCACATCACTGGCCGGAGAACACGCAGCCAGCAGACCTGCCGCCAGTCCCATCACGGTAAAAACACGCCAGAATGCCATGGAAAATCCCTGTCTCTTTCCTCTGTCCCGGGAGCACAATACGGCGCTTGCAACCGAAATACAGCTCTCAGGGAATAAAAAGACGCGCGATCACCCAAACGTCGCGCCTGAAGGCACAGGGCTATCCCGGGTGGGCAACCAGGTGGCGCTGATCATCACGCCCCATAGAAACGAGAAATGGCGAAGCTGATTGCAAGGTCTGGAACGCGGTCTTGTCATTCATTCCGCGCCAGTCGGCGAGGATTAGGGACTGCGCCACGGCGCCACCGAGCGTCGTGCCCGGTCCGGCAACGATGAAGTAGTCCGGCGCAAATTCACGGGCTGCAACTTCGATGGCGCGGGTGAAGTCGTAAGTCTCAACGACCTGGTGATCGAGCGTATAGGACCACAAGGCCTGCAGATCGCACGCGCCGGGCCACCAGATTGCACCCCGCCCGTCAATCAGCGGGGTTGCTGGCTGTCGAAACAGCTCTGCCGCCAGCAGGGCACGCCCCTGGGCCGCGACCGGGTCTTGCAGGCGGGAATGGAAAGCCGCGTGATTGGACAGGCGCATCGGAAAATTGTCCTGCACCGGCACCGCCGCCTCGAAAGCCGAAAGCCCCGCTTCATCACCCGCCAGCACAAGCATGCCCCCGAGGTCGATCGACAGGGTCAGGACGTGGCCTGCTCGATCATTGATCTCATCAACCAGCGCCAGCAGTGCGGCCCGTCGTTCGGGGTCCGGTGTCCAGTTTTCCGCCAGATGCGGATAGACAAGCTGTCCTCCGATGAGGCTCTCCTGCATCAGGCGCCCCATCGTGTTGACGACGTCAAAACCGTCCTGGGCAGAGAGGGCACCACCACATGCCAGGGCCGAATACCAGCCCATGGAATTGCCAGTGACCGCCACGATGTCGATCTCGCGCGCATCGATGGACAGGAAGTCACCATAAGTCGCCGCATAGATCAGCGCAGACGCATTGTCGCCGCGCGTATGCTTGGCAACCGAATAGCGCTGAGCACTGTCCAGCGCAGTCAGCGTTTCCTGCCCCAGACCCGCACGCCGGGCATCAAATTCCGACAGGAGCGCCGAGTTCGGAAACGATCGCCCCAGCACACCGAGCTCTGACTTGTTGTAGGTGCCGCGCCCCGGGCAGATCAGTACCGCTGTCTTGCTCATCACTCGCCTCCCAGGGCCGATTTGGCAGCTGCGTAGATGCTTTCTTCCGAGGGCAGCGTGGCGCCGTATGCGGGGCCTGTCGCAATGAAACTGTCTTCAGCAGCCAGGCGCGAAAGCGGCACATCCACTTCCTCCGCCAGCATCGCCATCAGCGCCTCTGACATCCCGCCTGTGCGCCGGGTCTCGTCGACAATGAGGACACGTTCGCAGTCCCTGACCGCGTCGACCAGAGCCTCTTGCGGCAGAGGATTGAGCCAGCGCAGGTCAATGACCCGTGTGGACACACCCTCGTCCTCGAGGCGTTTCTGAACCCGGCGGGACAGGTAATACCCGTTGGCATAACTGACGATCGCCAGTTTTTTGCCGGAGCCGGACTGACCGATTTCACCCATCGCGATGCGCTCGTTCTGGGGCGGATACTCGGTCATCCAGCCGCCATCCTTGTCTTCCAGGAGGTCACGCATCGGGTAGAGCGCGATCGGTTCCAGGAAGACCACCAGGCGCTGTTCCTCTCGCGCCAGACGGACACATTCGCGGAGCATGCGCGCAGCGTCAGCGCCATTCGACGGGCACGCCAGGATCAGACCGGGAATATCGCGCAGGACGGCGACGGAATTGTCATTGTGGAAATGCCCGCCGAAACCCTTCTGGTATCCCAGCCCGGCAATGCGGACCACCATGGGATTGGTGAACTGGCCGTTCGAGAAGAATGGCAGGGTCGCCGCCTCGCCCCGCAACTGGTCCTCGGCATTGTGCAGGTAGGCGAGGAACTGGATCTCGGGCATCGGGACAAAGCCGTTGTGGGCCATGCCGATACCGAAACCGAGAATGGACTGCTCGTCGAGCAAAGTATCGATCACCCGGTCCTGACCGAAGCGGGTCTGGAGTTTCTGGGTGACGCCATAAACGCCGCCCTTGCGGCCGACATCCTCGCCCATCATGACGATTTCCGGGTGTTCCAGCATCAGGTCGGCGAGCGCCCAGTTGATGATCCGGCTCATGGGCTGGGGATCTTTCTGGGCTTTCAGTTCGCCGCGGAACATTTCCGCGCGGGCTTCGGCCGACGGGCCGTTGGTCGGCGCGCACTCCCGTTTCGGCGGGACAATGCTGGCCATGACGTCGTCGGCTGTAGACAGGCGTGGACGCGTCACGGTCTCACCGGCGACACGGGCAACACGCGCCCGCGTCTGTTCGTAGACATCCAGCGTCTGGGAAGGCGTCGATGCGCCACTTTGCGCCAGCAGGCGCGCGGAATGCAGAAGCGGATCATTTGCCTCATCGGCCTCAACCTCTGCCTTGGACAGATAGGTCGTGGCGACATCCGCTCCGGCATGCCCGTAGAGCCGCACGGTGCGAACATGCAGGAAGGCGGGACGCCGGCGTGTACGCACATACTCCGCCGCCTCGAGCGCAACCCGATAGGTGTCAAAGATATCGAGACCATCACAGAAGAAGTACTTCAGTCCCGGCCGGTGTTCGAACGTCTGGCGGATCCAGCCTGTCGGGGTCTTGGTCGAGATGCCGATGCCATTGTCTTCGCAGACAAAAAGAAGCGGCAGGGGGATGGACTGGAAACAGGTCCACTGGGCGGTGTTGAAGGCTCCCTGCGCCGTCGAGTGGTTGGCCGAGGCATCACCGAAGGAACAGGCCACAATCGCATCTTCAGGGAATTCGCGATGTTCCGGGTCATGTCGCGCGGCGGAAGCCACCGAATAGGCAGCACCGATCGCCTTGGGCAGGTGGCTGGCGATCGTCGAGGTCTGCGGCGGAATGCTGAGCGCCTTCGAACCGAGAACCTTGTGACGCCCGCCGGAAATCGGGTCTTCGGAGGAACAGGAAAAACTCAGCAACATGTCCCAGGCAATCGTCTGCCCGGGTACCTGGGCGCTCCGGGCGATCTGGAACGCTGCATCCCGATAATGAAGGAAGGCCGGATCAGTCGGCCGAAGGGCGTGCGCGACGGCGGCCAGGCCTTCATGTCCCGAGGAGCCAATGGTGTAGTAACCCTCGCCGACCTGCTGCAGGCGGCGGCTTTCCAGATCGAGGGCACGGCTCAGGCACTGGGCCCGAAACACCGACATCGCGTCACTGGCCGTCAACGGGCCCCGAGGCGGCTCGCCTTCGGGCCAATCGGCCGCCGCTACGCGCTGACGAAAATTCGTCTCAACAATGCCGGCTCTGTCCATGGGTCTCACAACACGTGTTTGGGTGGGGATGAATTCAGGAGGAAAATCGTATCGCCCGTTTACGTGGCCAGATCCAGCCTCGATGCGCACTCCGATGCTGCCGGAATGCCGGGCAAGGTACAGAAATGAAACTGCCGCGCCGGGTCTGTCCGGCGCGGCAGGCTCATAACGTCAGGCAGGACCGGCGAGCGGCCAGCCCTGTCTGTGGATCAGTAGTGTACCGAGCGCGGATCGAGCGGCGCCTGGTTCGGCGGCGCGAACTTGGTCAGGTCAATGCCGTCGACTGCAGCTGTGTATTCGTCCAGGCTCGGAGTGCGGCCCAGGATCGCGGAGAGCACCACGACCGGAGTGGATGCCAGCAGGGACTCACCCTTCTTGTCGGCAGCATCCTCGACCACGCGCCCCTGGAAGAGGCGTGTCGACGTGGCCAGGACGGTGTCACCCTTGGCGGCCTTTTCCTGGTTGCCCATGCACAGGTTACAGCCTGGACGTTCAAGGTAGAGAATATTCTCGTACTCGGTCCGCGCTGCGCTCTTGGGCGCATCATCGTCGAATTCGAAGCCGGAATACTTCTGGAGGATGGCCCAGTCGCCCTCTTCCTTCAGCTCGTCGATTATGTTGTAGGTCGGCGCGGCCACCACCAGCGGCGCATTGAACTCGACACGACCATGGTGCTTTTCGAGGTTCTTGAGCATCTGGGCGACGATCTTCATGTCACCCTTGTGCACCATGCAAGACCCCACAAAACCGAGATCCACGTGCTTTTCGGCGCCGTAATAGGAAATCGGGCGAATGGTGTCGTGGGTATAACGCTTGGAGACATCGTTATTGTTCACGTCGGGATCAGCGATCATCGGTTCGTTGATCTCGTCCAGATCCACAACAAACTCGGCGAAATAGCTGGCATCGGCATCGGGCTGCAACGCCGGGCGCTCGCCGGAACGGATCTCGGCGATACGGTCATCAGCAATCTTGACCAGGCCCGCCAGGGTCTGGGCGGCATTGTCCATGCCCTTGTCGATCATGATCTGGATGCGGCTCTTGGCGATTTCCAGGGATTCGATCAGCGTCTCGTCCTCGGAGATACAGATCGCCGCCTTGGCCTTCATCTCTGCCGTCCAGTCGGTGAAGGTGAAGGCCTGGTCGGCCAGCAAGGTGCCGATATGCACCTCGATCACCCGGCCTTGGAAGACGTTCTCACCGAACTTGCGCAACATCTGGGCCTGGGTCGCATGAACCACGTCACGGAAATCCACATGGTCCTGCAGGCTGCCCTTGAAGGTCACCTTCACCGATTGCGGGATCGGCATGGTCGCCTCACCGGTCGCCAGGGCCAGGGCCACCGTTCCCGAATCCGCACCAAAGGCGACGCCCTTGGACATGCGCGTGTGGGAATCGCCACCGATGATGACCGACCAGTCATCCACCGTGATGTCATTGAGCACCTTGTGGATGACGTCAGTCATCGCATGATATTCGCCCTTGGGATCACGCGCCGTGATCAGGCCGAACCGGTTCATGAACTCCATCAGTTTCGGGATATTGCGCTGGGCCTTGATGTCCCAGACCGAAGCCGTGTGACAGCCAGACTGGTACGCGCCGTCCACGGAGGGCGAGATCACCGTTGCCGCCATCGCCTCGAGCTCCTGCGAGGTCATCAGACCGGTCGTATCCTGGGAGCCAACGATATTGACGCGAACGCGCACGTCAGAGCCGGCGTGAAGCGCCTTGTCACCCTCAACGCCGACAGCGTTCTTGTTGAAGATCTTCTCGACGGCTGTCAGGCCCTCATCCGGATTGGTCACTTCCTTCGGCGCTGCAAAGACGGCTGGCTTTTCAATGCCGAGGGCGCTGGCAGCGAAGCTCTGGAGTTTCTTGCCGAAAACGATCGCATAGGAACCGCCTGCGCGGATGAATTCGACTTTCTGAGGCGTCAGTGAATCGGCGATATCAGCCAGTTCCTTCTGACCGGTCTCGTCATAGAGTTTCTTAGCCTTGGTGTTGATCGTCAGCACCGTGCCATTGTCGACGGAATAGACCTGTTCCAGCTCCGGATCGCCGACGTTTCCGCCCGATTTCTTGACCCAGTTTTTCAGATCAATGCCGATACCGCCGGTCACACCCACAGTCGTAAGGAAGATCGGGGAAATCCCGTTCGTGCCACCAACAATCGGGGCGATGTTCACGAACGGCACGTAGGGACTGGCCTGTTTACCCGTCCACAGCGCGACATTATTGACGCCGGACATGCGCGAAGAGCCGACACCCATCGTGCCCTTTTCCGCGACAAGCATGACCTGCTTGTCCGGATGCTGGGCCTGCAGCGCCTGGATCTCGGCCTGCGCCTCCTTGGAAATCATGCACTTGCCGTGCAGCTCGCGGTCCGAACGGGAGTGCGCCTGATTGCCGGGCGAAAGCAGGTCGGTTGATACGTCACCTTCGGCGGTGATGTATGTGACGACCTTGATCTCTTCATCGATCTCGGGAAGCGCGGTGAAGAAATCGGCGCGTGCGTAACTTTCGAGGATGTCGCGGGCAACGGCATTGCCAGCCTCAAGGGCTGCCGCCAGGCGATCAGTGTCAGCCTCGTAGAGGAAGACCTGCGTCTTCAGCACGCTTGCCGCCTGCTGGGAGATTTCGGCGTCATCGCCGAGCGCCAGGTCAAGCAGAACCTCGACGGACGGTCCGCCTTTCATGTGAGATAATTGTTCGAAGGCAAACGCCTGGGAAATCTCGTCAATCGCGATCTCACCGGAGGCGACTGCCTTGAGAAAACGCGCTTTCTCGGCTGCGGCCGGCGTTGTGCCCGGAAGCGTATTGTAGATCAGGAAGTCCAGTGCCTGGGCCCGATGAGGACTGTCGGCATCCTTGATGTGTGCAATGATTTCGAGCGTCAGGCCCGCAGCATCAATCGGTTTTGCGCCCAGGCCCTCGCCCTTGCGCGTCTCAATTTCGGAGAGATAGTCAGAATAAGCGCTCATCGAGACCCCGTCTAAAGCGTGTTTTCCCCTGAGGGCGCACGCCATCCGGCGCAGCACGAAGGCCCAGGGTTTCGTTGATGTTGAGATAATTTAGTGCCGAACGCGTTGCAAGATAGCAAACGCGGGTGAGGTCGAGCAAACGCATCGCCTTACCGATGCCTTTCGACACCAGCCTGGCCGTAACTATAGCGCGCCAGTTCTTTGCTCGCGCGCGGTCACTTCCCCAATAATGGAGACGTGACCAGCACGGAGACCGACGCAGCAGCGGCCGCTATCTCACAGATGACCAAGCTGCGGGAACAGGCCATCTGCTCGACATCCGAAGTTTCTAGAGCTCACACGCCATGTCACTCGATGCCTCACCCGCGATCCGGATGTCATCGATCCACAGCTCCAGCCCTGGCGCACCTTCCACGACGAAGGATGCGTCCACGGATGACAAGTCAACGCCAGCGTCCGCGAAACAGGACAGCGGCAGGACAGCGCTCTGCCACCCCTTGCTCTCTGCCCAGCGGATACCGGCGGTGATGTCGAGGCGGCCCTCGCAAGCTTCTCCGCAGGACATGCCCAAATGTACGGGGCCCTCACCGCGCGCGGTAACCTGATACGAGATCTGCAGCAGGCTGTTGGCATCGAGTGTCGCGGAAGAATTCTCAACGCGTAATCCTGCCACTGCCGACCACGTGGCGCGAAGGCTGTCATCCTGCACATCGCGGTCGTCCAGCGTCACGCTAAGCGCCCCGTCTGCAGTCGCGGCGTCCGGCGAGGCCACCGCGACCCGCTCTGCACCACTGACCAGCGCGACTTCATGACCGGCAGCCGCACGACCGTTAGCCAGCAATGCCACAGACCCGGCGCCGACCAGGTCGGCCAGACCGCTCGCCTCGCTCAATACGCCAACAGCCTCACCGGACTCGGCGTAACTCAGGCCGTAACCATATGCGAACAACGGCTCATAATTCTCATCATGGGGATTGAGCACGGTCTGATCGGCTGAACGCGGCCACGAATATGACAGGCGACCGGAAAAATCATGGCGGGGCTCGCCTGTCTCATCGGAAATCAGAACGTCGGCAATGCCGCCACCTTCCGACCCCGGCAACCAGGCCGCGACAAAGGCATCGGACGCATTGAGTTCGCGGTTCATCCATAACGGTCGACCGGAAATGAAAACGGCAACGGTCGGAATGCCTTCGACCTGGAACTGACGCAGCAATTCCAGACCCCGTTCGTCAGAGAAATTCACATAGTCCTGGTCCCCAAGGAACTCGGCATAGGGGTCCTCGCCAAACACAACGACTGCAACATCAGGCCGATCGGTATAGCTGCCATCTTCACTGACCGTGACCGTGCCACCAGCGGCAGAAACGACCTCATTGAAACCGTCATAGACCGACTGTCCGCCCGGGAAGTCGTCATTGTCGTGCCCATCACCTTGCCAGTTGATGGTCCAGCCACCGGACTGCTTGCCAATATTGTCGGCGCCGTCGCCGGCGAGAAGGATATTGGCGGTCGGATCGAGCGGAAGCAGACCGGAGTCGTTCTTCAAGAGCACGAGCGACTCGCGCACGGCCTGTCGCGCCAGCGCCCGATTCGCCTCGCCACCAATGAGCTCGAAATTCCCCGCATGTGTCCGCTCTGACGGCGCCAGCCCGTCGAACATGCCGGCGCGTGCCTTGACCCGCAGGATGCGCGTGACAGCCTCATCCAGGCGCTGCATCGGAATGGTCCCGTCCTGCACCTGGGTCAGCAGGCTCTCATACAAACCCTGCCAGCTTCCTGACGCCATATACATGTCCACACCGGCGAGCAGGGCCTGGGGACAGTTCTCCGGATCACAGCCCGCAATCTGTCCATGCCCCTCCCAGTCACCGATGACAAAGCCGTCAAAACCCATGCGATCGACAAGAACATCGGTCAGCATGGCGCCATTGCCGTGCATCTTGACGCCATGCCAGGAATTGAAGGACGCCATGACGGTCTGCACACCAGCCGCAATGGCCGGCGGATATCCGGCCGCGTGAATGTCGCGCATGTCGGCTTCGCTGGCGCGGTTGTCTCCCTGGTCGATACCGCGATCGGTACCGCCATCGCCTACCCAGTGCTTGGCGGTGGCAACAATATGATCAGCACCGAGCAGGTCATCGCTGTCCGCTGCGCCTTGCAGCCCCTCGACCATGGGCCCGCTGAGATTGGCGACGATTTCCGGGCGCTCGGAATACCCTTCATAGGTCCGTCCCCAGGTGTCATTCTGCACAACCGCCAGGGTGGGCGCAAAGGTCCAGTCCTGGCCGGTGGCCCGGATTTCCAGTGCGGTTGCTTCGCCAATCCGTCGGATCAGGTCAGCATTATTGGCAGCGCCCAATCCGATATTGTGGGGAAAGAGCGTGGCGCCAACGATGTTGGAGTGGCCGTGTACCGCGTCAGTGCCCCAGATAATGGGAATGCCGACACCACCGTCTGAAGTGTCCGTAGTCGCAGCATAATAGGCGTCTGCGAGATCCAGCCACGCTTGCGGAGGCGCGAAATTATCGTCACCGGGACCGGAGTTGCCGCCATTGAGCACGGAGCCAAGGTGATATTGCGCGGCCAGCTCGGGCGTAACGGTGGAAATATCGGCCTGCAGGACCTGGCCGACCTTTTCCTCAACGCTCATACGCGAAACGAGATCAGCAACAAAAGCCTCGACGTCCGCGTCACGCGCAATTCCTGACTGTCCCTCGGGCCAGTTCGCCGGATCGACAACAAGGGAGCTGGTTCCATTTGATACCGTGATTGCGGAGGCCATGGCCGCGGCGGCATCCACCGGCGCTTCAGATGCCGGCTCGGTCGTCGTCTCCGGTGCAGGCTGGCACGCCGCTAACGAGATTGCGGCGAGCGAAACGCCCAGTGTCCACGCTGCGGGCTTCATCTTCGTATGGGTCATCCGGGTCTCCATCAGGCCGTCATTCAGAGCGTCAGTGTCCTGGGGACAGAAAAATCCGCTCGCACTCAGTGTAACAAGAATGGGAATTCACGACGCGGCATTGCTGATCTTGGGTGAAAGCCAGGCCGTATCCGCTGATTGCCGGAACAATAGCCGGCACAATCCAAAAAAGGGGCAGGTCGTTAAACCTGCCCCCAATTTTCAGGGCTTGAAACCGTTCGGTTTCAACATGCCTAGAATTCGTAACGAAGGCCGAATTCAAAGCGACGGTCATTGTCGAAGACCGAGCGGGCATAAGTCTGCCCGGCAGCATCAACTTGCTGAGACGCCGTTGCTTGCGTGTCGAGCAGGTTCGCCGCCTGAACACGGAATTCGAGATTGTCCGTTACATCCCAGCGGAAGGACGCATCCAGGAAACCGATATCATCCTGCGAGATCGGGTTACCGGTGACGTAGTCGCGGTAGGAGCTCACATACTCCGAACGCCAGTTATAGGCGAGACGGACTTCGAAGCGGTCATCCTGGTAGATACCAATCAGGTTGTAGGACGTGTCGGAAAGACCGAGCAGATCGTCCACACCCCAGCGATAGACTGTCAGGAAGCCCTCTACACCATCACCTTCCGTGTCACGAACAGACGGCAGAGCGGTTGCTTCGGAGTCCAGCAGCGTCAGGTTTGCCTGAACACCGAGGTTTCCGAACAGGCCCGGCCATTCGGTGAAGAATTGCTGGTAGGAGAACTCGATACCTTCAACCGTACCATCATTCAGATTGGTATTGCCGTTGAAGACGATCGGAATGGTGTAGCCATCCACGGTGATCGTATCGATCGTTTCCTCACCGTAGACGATGATGTTCTTCAGATCCTTGTAGAACAGGGATGCGGAGAACAGGCCGTCGGAGCCGAAATACCATTCGTAAGAGAGATCGAAATTCGTTGCCTCGATCGGCTCCAGGTTCGGGTTTCCGCCGAACACATTCAGCTGTCCCGGAATGATGTCGGTAACTACCGACGGAGTGACCGAATCGTCAACCACGTATCCAAGCTCGGCGACTGTCGTCTGGTTGGAATTCAGCGCCGCGATATCTGCCGGCGTGATAGCCTGGCTGGCGGCGAAACGAATGATCATCTCGTCGTTCAGGTCCCAGCGCAGGTTGAAGGACGGCAGGATGTACTCGTAGCTGTCGTCGATCGAATTGGCGATGTTGGCCTGATCGAGATAAGCCGCCAGCTCCGGCAGGAAGTCACGCTCCTGCGTGGTGTTGGCCGGATCGTCCTCGGCAAACTCCGCAAACGCTGCAATGCCGCCGCCCGTGGTTTCGGTGCTGACATAGCGCAGACCGAAATTACCAGTGACCGACTGGCCGTTGGAGAATTCCTGGCCGTAGTTGAACTGGACGTAGAAATTGGTCGTTTCCTCGCGGACCGTGCCCTCGGAGCCGCGACCGACATAGTCGACAGAACCGTTCTGGCGCAGCGGCACCCAGTCGCCAACCTGAAGATTTCCGTCACCGTTCACGCCGACACCGATCAGCGTCTCTCCAGCCAGAGAATTCACAAATGCATCATAGTCCTGCATCTGCATGCGGCTCGGGAAGACAATGGACGACATGCCGGTGAAGACACCACCACCCATGAAGTCAGAGAAGTCGGCAACGTCATAGGCACCGGCATCGACGCGGTTGGCGTACGGCAGGTAACCACCTGCCCATGGCGGTGCAATCGCAGCCCAGTTCAGGCCCGCATTGCGGTTTGTCTGCTCACGCTGTGAGAAGCGAGCACCGAACTCAACGGAGTCAAACCAGCCGTCACCATCAAACTCATACTCGGCGTCCGCACGGAATGCGTAGAGATCACCGGCATTGTCCTCGAACTGGTCGGCTGCGTACAGCAGGAAGGCGTAACGCGGATCCGCCAGGTCACCCAGCACACCCGGATCGTCGCCACGGAAGGTCCCACCCCAGTCGGCAAGACGAACGTCATCAGACAGGAAGAGGTCGATTTCCGGATTTTCGGTGTCGGAGAAATCGAAACGGTAATCAGCGAAGTGGTTACCACCCGCCCAGAGGCGATTCATGGACGCTTCGGCATCCGTGTAGTGACCGTCCAGTTCGATGTACAGGCGATCATTCACGCGCCATTTGAAGTTCGCGCTGATGTCCTGCGTCATCGATTCATTGGTCTGAGCGATTGCCAACGACTGCAACGGCGTTTGCAGATTGCCGGTCTGACCCAGCCAGTCACGCAGGTTGTTGGAAACCACACCGGATTCCATCAGCCCTCCGTCGACACCAATGAGATTTTCACAGATACCGAGGCCACCGTTCGCCGCTTCACCAGCACCGTTACAACGCGGAATGCCCGCAGAGGTGAACGGCACGATGCTGCGCGAGTCAGGGCCTTCAAGGATAGACCAGGCTGCCCAGGACTCAGCGTCGGTGAAGAACTCGATCGTACGCTCGTCGGTACGGGTAAAGTTTTCGACGCGCGTCGCCTTCAGCGTCAGTTCCATGTCGCCATCGTTCGAGCGCCACTGGCCTGCGACGTAGAAGCTGTCACGTTCACGACCGATTTCCGCATCACGCGCCTGCCAGCCGCCCGGCAGTGCCATGGTCGTACCCGGAGCATCCGGATTCGGAACCGCCAGAAGCGGGCCGTACTGGAAACCGTTAATCGAGGACTCGAGGTCAGACGTCGAGAAAGAGCCCATCAGGCCGAATTCGCCTGCGTCATTCTCCCAGCGGTCACCGAGGATGACGCTGAAGCCCGGGCTCCATTCCTCTGCCTGGTCGGTGTAGATGGTGTCAGCTACAACAACCGCGACACGACCATCGCGATCGAACGGCTCGAGCGTGCGCAGATTAACGGTACCGGCGATACCGCCCTCGATCATGCTGGCTGTCTGGTTTTTGTAAACGTCAACACCGCCGATGAGTTCCGGCGGGATGCTGGCCCATTCCAGAGCACGACCACCGTTCGCGGAGAATGCGTCACGGCCGTTGAACTCCGAACGTACGTACTGGAGACCACGAACAATGTTGCCCGAGCCTTCCGGGGACGGGAAGTCGCCGTCGCTGCCGCCAAGCTCGAAACGCTGGGTCACAACGCCCGGCACACGCGCCAGGGCTTCGGCAACGGATAGATCCGGCAGCTGCGAGACATCGGTCGCGGTAATGGAGTCGACGAAAGTGTCGGCTTCCCGCTTGATGTTTCGCGCGTTCAGAAGGGCGCCGCGCACACCTTCGACCACGATTACCTCGGTCGGACCGCTCTCGTCTGCATCTTCCGCTTCCTGGGCGAATGCAGGCTGAGCACCCAGCGCCGCCACGAGTGCTGACGTTCCCAGCAAAGCGTAGCGAGTAGACCGCCACCGGTCTGGATTGTTCATTTTGCTCACAATTGTCTCCCCTAGACGCACATCATTTATGTTTCCCCGAGCCATATTTCGGCATCATCTGGATGATAACGTTATCATGACAATTGGGACAATGATAGCGTTATCAGAAGTGCTTTCCTTTTTTCGGGGCGCACTCCATATTTAAACGGTAGTTTTGTTACGTAAAAGGACCAGTCGTGGGCTCGTTTTCCCGAATTTGCATTGTGGGCGGAGGTACAGCCGGCTGGATGACCGCGGCCGCACTATCAAACAAATTCAAGGCCTTAGGATTTGATCTCACTTTGATTGAATCAGATCAGATCGGAACTGTCGGTGTAGGTGAGGCAACTTTGCCACATATCCGATATTTCAATCAGGCGCTTGGAATTGACGAGCCGGAATTCATGAAATTGACCGAGGCCACCTTCAAGCTCGGCATCGAATTCTGTAACTGGGGGAAGGTCGGGGACCACTATATTCACCCCTTCGGCGACTATGGTTTGCCCGCTGACGATCTGGACTTCCATCAGCTCTGGCTCAAACAGCACCAGAACGGTGGAGCAGGACGCTTGAGCGACTACTCCTATCCCATTATCGCTGCCGAACAGGGCCGCTTCAGACTGCCGGGTGAGAACCCGAACGAGATCGGCTCCAACTTTGGCTATGCCTATCAGTTCGACGCCGGCCTCTACGCGAAATTTCTGCGACGCTACAGCGAGCATCGCGGTGTAAAGCGGATCGAAGGTCGGATCGTCGACACCACACTGGACGCCGAGACAGGCGATATTGAGTGCGTTAAACTCGATGATGGCCAGACCGTCGATGCAGACCTGTTCATCGACTGCTCCGGGTTCAGAGGCCTGCTGATCGAGAAAACCCTCAAAACCGGGTATGATGACTGGAGCGAATGGCTACCCTGCAACCGTGCTGTCGCTGTTCCCTGCGAATCCCGCGGCCCCCTGTTGCCCTACACCCGGGCCACGGCGCGCACCGCGGGATGGCAGTGGCGAATTCCGCTGCAGCACAGGACCGGCAATGGTCACGTCTACTGGAGCGAACACATCTCGGATGACGAGGCAACCCATCAATTGATGAGCTCTCTTGAAGGGCCGGCGCTGGCCGAGCCCAAACAGCTCTTCTTCAAGACCGGGCGACGAAAGAAATTCTGGAATCGCAATGTCGTCAGCATCGGCCTGTCTGCAGGCTTCCTGGAACCACTGGAGTCCACGTCCATTCATCTGATCCAGGAGGGCATCACGACGCTCATCGAACTGTTTCCTCACCGCAGCATCAACACGCTCGATGTGGAAGAATACAATGAAAGAATGGGATTGAACTTTGAACGGGTCAGAGATTTCCTTCTGCTCCACTATGTCGCGACACAACGCGAGGACAGCTCGATGTGGCGCCACTTCCGGGATCTGAAACTGCCAGATAGTCTGCAGGAGAAAATCGATGCGTGGATGCACCGCGGCTACGTGATCAAGTATGAATTCGGGGTTTTCCTGCCACCCAGCTGGGTAGCGGTGATGCTCGGACAAAACTTGCAGCCCCGCGGGCATGACCCGCGAATTGATCGATTTGACATGCGCGAACTCCGGCAGAAACTTGATACCATCCGTGATGAAACAGCGCTTCAGGCATCCCGGACCCCGATGCAGGCCGATTTCCTAAAACAACACGGCGGCGCGTCCAGCACGCCGCTCGCCACCGCAACTCAGACCTAGCCGGAAGACACAGTGAATTCTCCATCACCTGCAGTCAAAACTATCGTGGTTTGTGGCGGCGGCCTCGCCGGCCATATGGCAACATTGAGCCTCGTGAATGCGCTGGGCAGTGACCATCACATCGCACAGGTCAATGCCTCTGCCACACCTCCCGCAGACGATATTTACGGGGGCGCGACATCACCGGAGAGCTATAACTTCCTGCGCGGTCTGGGCCTTGACGAACCGTTGCTGATGCTCGCAGGGCGCGCCTCATTTTCGCTCGGAACGCATTTCCGGCGCTGGCGTCCCGGCCAAACCTGGCATCAATGCCACCACGCCCCCTTTCCCACGATTGACGGCACCCCCCTGATTCATCATCTGACCCGAAGCAGGACCCCGCTTTCCGAGGTGCTGATCTCGGCTCAGGCGGCACTGGCCGGGCGCTTTGCCCACCCGCCTGCGGATCCGGCCAACCCCCTCGCTCTGGCTGAGTATGGCTATCAGTTCGATCCACTTGATTGGGTCAGGCTTCTTGATGCCAGGATCGAAACGACCCGCGTCGAACGCCTCAAGGCCGAGACAATCACGGTTCAGTCCCAGGTAGCCGGGCGCACAGTTCTGGCCCTGGACGACGACATCGCCCTTGAGGCAGATCTGATCATTGATGCAACCGGACCGGCGCGCACAGTGATCTCTCAGACCGGATCGCATTTCATCGCGGACCGGACGGTCAATGCCCGCATCTCACGCCAGGCCGCGACGCAAATAGGTCAGCCCAGTCGCGTCATCGAAGCCAGCGAGGAAGGCTGGACACTGAAGGTGTTCCCGCAGGAAACCGAACTCAGTCTGGCCATCACCTCGCCCGCAGAGCCAAATGAAACCTTGAAGGGATTTGACGTGGAACTCGGCCGGGTCAGCGAGGCATGGCAAGGTAACTGTATCGCCATTGGCCACGCCGCCTGGACCATCGAACCGCTCACTCCGGCACCGATGATGCTGCTGCAGCGCGATATCGAACGGCTGCTCGAACTGATCCCGACCACAGCGGAAGCCAACACCGAACGGCGTGAATACAATCGGCGCTTTCGAGACGATGTCGACCACGCCGGCCTGTTCCACGAGGCGCTGCTCCGACAGGAAGGCGCGATGAACAGCGCATACTGGAAATCTGCAGCAGGCGGTGAGCCCAGTGAAAAGCTGGCGCGAAAACTGCGGCAGTACGGTCATCGCGGCATCGTGCCCCGATATGACCTTGAACCTTTCAATAACGAAGACTGGATCATCCTGCTCGAGGGTCTGGGCAAGACACCTCAAGATTATGACAGGCAGGCAGACAGGCTGCCCGAAGCGGAGACACAAAACCAGTTGAGACAGATGAAAGCGACGATCGACAATCTGATCCCGCGCATGCCTCCGCACCACATCTATGTGGCTAAGCTGAAGCAATACCTCGAGAAAAAGCGCCATGTCTGAGACGAATAGCCAATCTCCGAAGCGCATCATCATTGTCGGCGGTGGATCCGCGGGCTGGATGACGGCGGCAGCCCTTTCCAGTGTATTGCCGGAGAACGCAGCCCGGATCTGCCTGGTCGAATCCGAACAAATCGGAACCATCGGAGTCGGCGAAGCAACAATACCCGACATCATCAACTTCAATGCCATGCTGGGCATCCCCGAGGCGGAGTTTCTGAAGGCGACAAACGGGACGTTCAAACTGGGCATCCAGTTTGTGAATTGGGGCAGGCAAGGCGAAAGCTACATGCACCCATTTGGCCAACATGGCGTCGATATGAACGGCATCGACTTCCATCAGTACTGGCTGAAGTACCGACAGGATCATCCTGACAGCTCGATCGAGGATTTCAGCCTCAGCGCCATTGCCGCTCAAGGCGGCAAGTTTGCAATGCCGGACCCGAATCCGCGCTCAGTGCTCTCACAGCTCAGATACGCGTATCATTTCGACGCGACCGCCTACGCCAGATATCTCCGCGGGTTTGCGGAACAGCGCGGAGTTCGGCGCATTGAGGGCAAGGTCACCCATATCGGCCAACACCCCGAGACAGGCTTCATCACCCATATCGATCTTGAAAGCGGCGAATCCGTCGACGGCGACCTGTTTTTCGATTGCACCGGCTTCCGGGGAATGCTCATCAGCCAGACGCTTGGCGTTTCCTTCCAGGACTGGTCTCACTGGCTCCCCTGCGATACCGCCCAAGCCATCGCGTGCGAACGAACGGGCGAAATTCTCCCCTACACCATCTCCACCGCCAAGCAGGCTGGGTGGCAATGGCGAATTCCCACACAGCACCGAACCGGCAACGGCCATATCTACTCCAGCAAGCTGCTGAGCGATGACGAGGCGATCGACAGCCTGCTGCAAGATCTCGATGGTCCGGCACTCGGCTCTCCGCGCAAGATCCGCTTTCAAACGGGTCACCGGACCAAGCTCTGGGAAAAGAACTGTGTTGCTATCGGACTGTCCGGCGGTTTTCTGGAACCTCTGGAATCGACATCGCTCTTCCTGATCCAGGAAGGCATCAGCAAGTTTATTTCGCTCTATCCAACAGCGGCTATGCCAGCGGTCGTGAGCGATGAATACAACCGTCAGCTGGTGAAAAAATTCGAACAGGTGCGCGACTTCATCATCCTTCACTACAAGGCCACTGAACGGGATGACAGCGAGTTCTGGAACTATACACGGACGATGGACATTCCGGATTCATTGAGTGCGCGGATGGAGCTGTTCCAGGAAGCGGGACGGATCTTCCGCTACGAAGACGAGCTCTTTGCCAAACCAAACTGGATCGCGGTACTTTTGGGTCAGAATATCGCTCCAAAATCAGTTGATCCGATTATAGGTGCTGTAGGCGCAGCAGATATTACGCGCAGTCTGCAGTCCATGCGCTCGGCAATGCAGGGCGCTGTCGCCAAGATGCAGACACACCGCGCATTTCTGGAACATTATGCGTGGTCCGGTGAGACCGTGTAGGGAGTGGGGAAAAACATGCAAGACATGAACATCAAACAGATCGTCATCGTCGGAGGCGGAACTGCCGGATGGATGGCTGCGGCGGCACTCTCGATCCTGTTACGGGACCCCAGCGTCAAGATCCGCCTCGTCGAGTCCGAGGAAATCGGAACGGTTGGCGTCGGTGAGGCGACCATCCCGCACATCCGCTACTTCAACACGCTGGTGGGCCTGAAGGAAAAGGACTATCTGAACCGCACGAATGCGACCTTCAAACTGGGTATCGAGTTCGTGAACTGGGGGCAGGTCGGCGATCGTTACTTCCACCCTTTCAGCCCGTACGGGGTGAATATGGATGGCATTCATTTTCACCATTTCTGGCTGCGGCATATCCAGAAGCCAGGCGCTCAGCCCATCGACGACTACAACCTTCAGGTCCTCGCCTCGAAGCTGAACAAGTTCTCCCACCCCAACCCGAACATCAAGGGCTCACCGCTCGCCAGCATTGACTATGCCTACCAGTTCGACGCCAGTCTGTACGGCAAATACATGCGGGAGGTCGCCGAGTCGCGCGGCGTGGAACGTATCGAGGGCAAGGTTGTCGACGTCGTCCAGAACAGTGAGACCGGCCATGTCGAGAGCCTGAAGCTGGAATCCGGAACGGAAGTCGCCGGCGAACTCTTTATCGACTGTACAGGCTTCCGCGGCCTGTTGATCGAGCAAACGCTCCAGTCAGGATATGATGACTGGTCGAACTACCTGCCCGTTGACCGCGCTGTCGCTCAGACCTGCGAGCTCGCTGGTCCGCTGACACCCTATACCCGCGCCACGGCGCACGAGGCCGGCTGGCAGTGGCGAATTCCGCTGCAAAACCGGCTCGGCAACGGACACGTCTATTGCAGCGAGTATATCAGCGATGATGAAGCCTGCGCCAAGCTACAGGAGGGCCTGGATGGCAAGCCGCTCTCTGACCCGCGCTTGCTGCGCTTCAAGACAGGCATTCGCAAGAAACCTTGGAACAAGAATGTCGTCTCCCTCGGCCTGGCCAGCGGCTTCCTGGAACCACTCGAATCGACTTCCATTCACCTGGTCCAGACTGCCATCGCGCGCCTGTTGACCAATTTCCCGGACAAGCATTTCAACGAGCGCGACATCGAATACTATAACCAGCGCACGCTGGCCGAATTCGAACAGGTTCGTGACTTCCTGATCCTTCACTATTGTGCCACCCAGCGGACGGACAGCCCGTTCTGGAACTACGTGCGCACAATGGAAATCCCGGAGACGCTGCGCCAACGCATCGACATCTATCTGGAGAATGGCCGCCTCTATCGCCACGACAATGAACTGTTCGGCGAACACAGCTGGTTTGCAGTCTTCGAGGGCCAGAATCTGCGTCCGAAACGCTATCACCCGGTCATCAACGCTCTACCCGACGACATGCTGGAAAAACGCATGGCAGAAGTGCGTCGCGCCATGCACAAATGCCTCGAGCAATTCGATGACCACGAAGTCTATCTGAATAGGGCAAGACAGTCGGCCTGACCCGGCCCTACCTCTGTCAGCCCTTGCCGGCCGGAGGCGCCGCCGACTCTCGGATCACCAGATCGTAAGGCAATCTGAGCTTTTCCGGCGGGGCGGCGTTCTTCGCTTCCGGGCCACGGACGCCCCGCTCGAGCGTCTCGATGGCGGCATTCGCCATCTCCCGGATGGGCTGGCGGATTGTCGTCAGAGGCGGCCAGATTGCAGATGCAGTCGCCGTGTCATCGAAACCGACGACCGAGAGATCTTCCGGCACACGCAGACCGGACTGATGGATGCAGGTGATTGCACCGGCAGCCATATCGTCGTTGCTGGCGAAAATCGCTGTCGGGCGTCGCTCCCGATCCACAAGCTTTTTCGCCGCGTGCATGCCGGAAACATAGGTAAAATCACCTTCCCCGATCAGCTCAGGGTCCAGCGCCATCCCCCTCGCCTCGAGCGCCTGCTGGTACCCAATCAGACGCAACTCACTGGCGCGGTGGTCCGGCGGGCCCTTGATCAGCGCCACGCGTTCATGCCCCAGCCCCAGCAAATAATCGGTCATTTCACGCGCAGCGTCGGTGTCATTCATGCCAACGCTGGCGCCCGCATAGCTGTTCAGCCGTGGGCTGACGCAGACATAGGAGATGCCTGTCCGCTCAAGCACGTCGATCAATTGGGGATCGTCAGATAGTGGCGGAACGACGATCAGAGCCTGAATGCTGGTATCCAGGAAACGTCGCTCGATCAGCTCCAGGTCGACCATATTGCGATCGAGGAAGGGTTCTTCGACAATCAGATTATGCCCAAGGCGTCGGCACGTACTCAGCGCCCCGAGCAGAAACTCGCTGAGATAGCCATAACTTGGATTTCGATAAATCAGTCCGATGAACAAGCCGGATCGGCCGGCGAGGTTACGCGCCATCAGATTGGGACGGTAATTCAGGGCTCGCATGGCGTCCTGCACGCGGCGACGCGTGCTTTCTTTCACGAAGTCATGATTGTTCAGAACGCGTGACACCGTCATGGGAGAAACGGCTGCGAACTCAGCGACATCCTTGATGGTTGTAGTCTGCTTCTTGTTCATTCGACTCCCGCCGTCATAACCACTTCTGTAACAGGCGATTGGTCAGCGCCTGAGCACGATCAACTCAATCAAAAACCCTGCTTTTTTTGAGAAGAACTCCCCTTCTAGTTCTCCCTGGACACACGCTCAAGGACTTATGCGGAGCCAGCCTGCCCCCGGTCGTGCCGGGGACAGGCCCGCATTGTTCCGGCGTTACCAGAACCAGACGTAGATACCGATCAGCGTCGCGATGATCGCCAGGCTGGCCATGTTGAAGACCGGATCGGTCGCGAACTTGATACCAGACACGTCCACCGCCCGTGCATCTACCGGTTTACCCGTGACGATGGAGACGAGCATGCCAATCATCAGACACGCTAGGAACACGATCCAGATCCGCACCACGAACGGCAGGTCCAGCGCCTCAAGTCCAACAAGACCCAGAAGTCCCTGTCCGGCGCCACCAAGCGCGGCCGGGTTGGCCATCAGCCAGAACATGAAGGACAGCACCACCGAGCTGATGAGCAGTGCGAACGCTCCCGTCGTGTTGGTCCGCTTCCAGAAGAAGCCCAGGATGAAGACCGCCACCACGCCAGGCGCCACAAATCCGGTGTATTCCTGGATGGTCTGGAAAGCGCTCTCCATACCACCGAGGAATGGCTGCGCCAGAACCAGCGCGATCAGCATTGCGGAGAAAGCCGTAACTCGGCCAACCGTCACATAGTGCTGTTCCGACTTCTTCGGACGGAATGAGCGGTAGAGATCCATGGTGAAGATCGTCGAGATGGAGTTCATCATGGATGCCAGCGAAGAGACAATGGCAGCAATCAGAGCTGCAAAGACAAGCCCACGAAGCCCTGTCGGGACTAGCGTCATGAGGACGCCATAGGTGCTGTCCGGGCGCGCATCAAGCGCAGCCTGGTCAAGCATTCCATTCTGCGCCAGGTGCAGGGCAGCGATGCCGGGCACGACCACGATCACCGGGATGAGAAGCTTGAGGCTGGCCGCAAAGGCCAGACCCTTGCGAGCTTCCGCGAGGCTTTTCGAACCCAGCGCCCGCTGGATGATGTACTGATTGAAACCCCAATAGGAGAAGTGCAGTACCCACAGGCCACCGAGCAGCGTCCAGATGCCGGGCAGATCGCCATAGTTGGGATGCTCCGGACTCAGGATCATGTTGAAGTGACCAGGAATACCACTGAGCAGTGTATTGAAGCCGGCAAGCGCACCAGCGCCATCACCAACAAGCCCCAGCGCAATCCAGGTGATGAGAACTCCACCAACAATCAGCACAACGACCTGGATAATATCGGTGAAGGCTACGGCCTTGAGCCCGCCATAAAGCGAGTAGACCACTGCAAACAGGGCCAGAAGCACCATGCCCGGCAAGACCGCCAGTCCGGTCACCGCATTGATCGCGAGGCCGCCCAGCCATAGAACACTGGTCAGATTGACGGCTGTGTAGAGCGCAATCCAGAACACCGCCATGGTCGACTTGACGCCACCGCCAAACCGCTGATCGAGAAATTGCGGCATCGTATAGATGTTGCGGTCGAGGAAGATCGGCAGGAAATACTTGGCGACAACCAACAGCACAATAGCGGCCTGCCACTCATAGGCGGCAATGGCCAAACCGACGACATACCCCTGTCCGGACTGGCCGATGATCTGTTCTGCCGAGATGTTTGCAGCAATCAGAGAGGCTCCAACCGCCCACCACGGAAGTGTCTTGCCCGCAAGAAAGTAATCCGTTGAGTCCTTGGTGTGGCCAGCTTTCTCGCGGCTTACCAGTGTCGCGATCGCGATCAGTCCGAAGGCATAGCCAAAGACAATCACGAGATCGATCATTGAAAGTGTCATTTAATCTCCCCCGGGCGCGACGGTCTGAATTGTTTCGCCGGGCGTTCATTTGAACGCAAAAACCGGTCGCATTGCCGCTTCCCAGCACAATTGTTAACGCAACCAATTCTTCCGCGCAATGCGTGCCATCCCGCCAATTTGTCGATCCGCGCGACAAACACATCCGCTGCGAACGCCGCCTCACCGGCAATGTCATTGCGATAACACGAGCTTTAATCAAAGCGGGAACCTCCGCGCCGGCAGCCGACGGAATCAACTTGCCAAGCTGAACGCGCCAGCCGTATTGTTAGCGCTATCAAACGGCATCGAATGCACAAACTCGAGTCACGGAAACACCATGTTCGCCGCTGTAGTGGGACTTAGCCTGGGGCTTCAGCCTCTCTCGGATTGTGAGCCCACCGGCGCGCCTGTGGCCATCGTCCTGAACCAGCTCGGCTTCGAACAACAGGGCCCGAAGACCGCGATCCTGCATTCCGCAACAACACGGCCCTTACCCTGGCAGCTTGTCGACGAAAACGGCAATATCCGGGCTGAAGGTCAGTCGCAGCCCTTCGGCCATGATGCCAGCGCCGGCGAAAGCGTGCACCGGATTGAACTGGATATTACCGGCGAGACCGGCGCGGTGTTCCAGCTGATCTCCTGCGGCGCCCGCTCTCGTCCCTTTTCCATTGGCGCAATGCCATGGGGGAGACTGGCCGAGGACAGTCTGCGCTATTTCCATCTCAATCGCCTCGGCATCGATCTGACGCCGGAGTTCACCGGCGGAGCACAATGGGCCCGCGCAGGCGGCTTCATGCAGGCCAGCGCGACCTGTTTCAGCGGCGAAGACAAGACCGGCACAGTCTGGCGAGGCTGCGGGTATGAGCTGGACACGCAGGGTGGCTGGGCTGATGCCGGTGACTATGGTCAGTATGTTGTCAATGGCGGCATCGCGGTGTGGACACTGCAATATGTCTTCGAACGTTTCCAGCAATACGGCGAACTCGCCGGGCTGGGGTGGGACGGCGACCGCCTGCCTCTCCCGGAGAGCCAGCCAGGTGTCAGCGAAATTTTGCTGGAGGCACGCTGGCAGATGGAATTCATGCTGCGGCTCCAGATACCTGATGGCGAACACGTCTGGGTGGATGCCCGAGCAAATGGGGCCGAGGTATCGCATCCGATCGGGATCGATGGCGGCGGTCTGGTCCACCACAAACTTCACGAACGCCAGTGGCTGCCATTGCCGCTACTCCCTGCCGATGCCGACCAGCCGCGCTTCCTGATTCCGCCGTCGACGGCCGCCACACTCAATCTTGCGGCGACCGCCGCGCAGTGCAGCCGGGTCTGGCGAGAGCTGGATCCGGATTTCGCGGGACAATGCCTGACAGCGGCGAGACGCGCCTTCAATGCCGCCACGCGACACCCGGACCTTCTCGCCCGCGACACCTTCGATGGCGGAGGCGCCTATGGCGACCTGGATCTGCGCGACGAGTTCTACTGGGCGGCCACGGAATTATATCTGGCGACGCGCGAGATGGCCTACCTGGACGCCGCGAACACCTTCCGGAGCCAGATGGATCACCAGATGGATCAATGGCGACCGGTTTTCTGGGCCAATACGGAATTACTGGCTGAACTCTCAGCTCAGCTGACTGCGGGTGACACAGCCCTGCGGGCAGCCGCGAACCAGACCATCATCGACACCGCGATGCGGTATCTCGGCGACATGCAGGGCACGGGGTATCTCTATCCGCTCACTCCGGATGAGATCACATGGGGCTCAAACGCCAACCTGCTCAACCGCGCCCTTATCCTGGCCGCAGCCCATGATATCGATCCGACGCAGGGATACCGCGACGGCGTGGTGCATGCGATGGACTATTTGCTCGGCCGCAACCCGCTTGATCAGAGCTATATCGCGGGGCACGGCGAACGCGCCATGCAACACCCCCATCATCGCTTCTGGGCCAATGGCGCCGACCCTGAATTCCCGATCGCGCCGCCGGGCGCTCTTTCAGGAGGCCCCAATCACCGGGTGATGACAGATCCGATCGCCCGTGAAATGCGCGGGAATTGTGCACCACAAACCTGCTGGGCCGACCATGTCGACGCCTATGCCCTCAATGAGGTCGCGATCAACTGGAACGCGCCCTTGTTTGCCATCTCGGCCTTCCTGGAGGCCACTCAACAACAATAGAGAAAGAAGCCAGAGCGCCTTCGGGCCGCTTCTGCGCTGCCGAAAAAGGGGAAGAAATGTCACTCAATCAATCGCGCAAGGCAACCGTGTCCGGTCTCGCATTATCTATCTCGCTCAGTCTGGCTGCCTGCCAGCCCGCGGCGACCGAGCCGGAGGAAGAATCTTCAACCGCGAACGCTGAACCAGCAGCGCAAGCTGCTGTCGAGCCTGTCTTTGTCGACCTGCCGGCTTCCGCGACCGCCAATCCGGACAGCTGGCCCGCCATCGAACCGCTGCCACTGGACCCGCAGGTCGAGGCACGCATCGATTCTGTTCTCGCCTTGATGACGCTGGAACAAAAGGTCGGGCAGGTCATCCAGGCTGACAGCGGGTCAGTCACGGCGGAGGAAGTGCGACAGTATCGCCTGGGCTCGGTGCTCAGCGGCGGCAATTCGGCGCCTGGACCGGAACCCTATGCCGATGCCGAAACCTGGCTGGCAGCAGCAGATGACTATTTCAATGCCTCGATCGACACGGAGGGTGTCGAGATCGCCATTCCGATCATCTGGGGCATTGATGCGGTGCATGGACACGCCAATTTGCGCGGCGCCGTCGTGTTTCCGCACAATATCGGCCTGGGCGCCGCCAACAACCCGGAGCTGATCGAGGAAATCTATCGCGTGACCGCGCGCGAACTGTCAGTGTCCGGGCATGACTGGACCTTCGCCCCCACGCTCGCAGTGCCACGCGATGACCGGTGGGGACGGACCTATGAGGGCTTCTCCGAGGACCCGGAAATCGTCCGCGCCTACGGTGAACGCATTGTCTGGGGCCTGCAGGGACGTCCGGGAACAGATGAGTTCATGGCCACGGGCCGGGTCATCTCCAGTGCCAAGCACTTCCTGGCCGATGGCGGCACAGTTGACGGACGCGACCAGGGCGATGCGGTGATCAGCGAGGCGGAACTGCGCGATATTCATGCCCAGGGCTACTACTCCGCGATTCCGGCTGGCGTTCAGACCGTCATGGCTTCGTTCTCCGGCTGGAACGGCATCCGCATGCACGGCAATCACAGCCTGCTCGAGGATGTTCTCAAGGATCGTATGGGCTTCAATGGCTTCGTGATCGGTGACTGGAATGGCCACGGCCTGATCGATGGCTGTACGGCCACCGACTGCCCAGAGAGTTTCAATGCCGGCGTGGACATGTTCATGGCGCCGGATACCTGGCAGGAGCTGTATTACAGCACGCTGGAGCATGTGCAGGCGGGCCGCATCTCGATGGAGCGCCTGGATGATGCCGTGCGCCGCATCCTGCGCGTCAAGATTCAGTCCGGCGTATTCGAACAGGTCGCGCCCAGCCAGCGCCCGCTGGCGAATGACACCAGCGTTCTTGCCGCCGAGGAGCACCGCGCTGTCGCACGCCAGGCAGTCCGCGAATCCCTCGTTCTTCTGAAGAACGAGGACAATCTGTTGCCTCTGGATCCGGGTCTCACAGTGCTGGTAGTCGGCGATGGCGCAGACAGCATCACCAAGACGGCCGGTGGCTGGACCCTGTCCTGGCAGGGCGGTGGATACCCCAATTCGGAATTCCCGGCTGGCCAGACCATCCTGGACGGCATCCGTGAGGTGGTTGAGGCGGCCGGCGGATCGGTCGTGTTTGACGTCGAGGGCAGCGGTGATGTCGAGGCCGATGTGGTCATCGCGGTTTATGGCGAGGAACCCTATGCGGAGTTCCAGGGTGATCGCGATCATCTCGATTTCGTACCGAACGGGTTCGACACCACCCGCCTGAACGCCTTTTCCGAAGCCGGCACACCGGTGGTCAGCGTCTTCCTTTCGGGTCGCCCGCTGTGGACCAATCCTGAGATCAATGCCTCCGATGCCTTCGTTGCCGCCTGGCTACCCGGCACCGAGGGCGGCGGGATCGCTGACATGCTGTTCCGCACGGATCCGGGTTTCGACTTCACCGGACGCCTCTCCTTCTCCTGGCCTGCGAGCGCAGTCGCCGCTGAACTCAATCGTGGCGCCGCGAGTTATGCGCCCCAATTCGCCTATGGTTACGGACTGAGTTTCTCCGACACCTCCAGCGTGGGCACCCTCTCCGAGGTGTCAGGGCTTTCAGAAGAAGATCTCACCCCCAGCGGATCCTTCTTCCTGCGTGGACAGGCGATCAGCCCCTGGCGCGTGGAAACGGGTCTGGCGGGCGAGTGGACGGCGCAGGCCGATGGCCGCCTGACCTCTGACGCGATGACGCTGGGACGCACGGATCGCATCTCCCAGGAAGACTCGCTGCAGATGACCTGGCGTCAGCCCGACGTCGGCGTTCGCCTCACGACCGAAGAGGCCTTTGACCTCTCCCGCGAGGCCAATGGCGAGATGGAACTCTCTTTCCGTGCGCGCGGGTTTGGCAGCACGGATGTATGGGTGAATGTCGGCATGACCTGCGATAGCGGCGATGCATGCACCCATTCAGTGCCCATCCAGATCACCCAAGGCCCCTGGCGGGAGTACCGTGTCAGCCTGAGCTGTTTCAGCGAGGCGGGGATGGATCTCAGCCGGGTGTCCTCGGTCTTCGAACTGAGCCCAGACAGCGATGAGGGCGAGATCGGTCTCGGCGATATCGTGCTCGCCTCCGACACGGACGCCGCGCAGACCTGTGGCGATGATCGCTAGGATGCTGGCGCTCCCGAAACGCGCCGCGATGCTGGTCACCGGCATCGCGGCCGTGGGCCTTTCAGCGTGCACCCCGACACCAGCATCACACCAGGACGAGACGATACTGGTCCTGTCTCGCGCGGACTATGTGTCCCGGCTGCACGGTTTCTGGCTGGGACAGTCGATCGGCAACTGGACCGGCCTGGTCACCGAGATGGACAAAATCGGCGGCGACGGCCCGCACGGCGTTTTTTATACCCGCGCGGACTGGGGACAGCCGGACCAGCCGGCGATCTGGGGCGAAGGCCAGCCGAGTGACATCTCACCGGTCATCGACTTTGTCCTGCGTCGCCCCGGCGAGACCTGGGGCGCCGACGACGACACCGATATCGAGTATCTCTACCAGGAGGCCCTCTACCACTCCAATGCGACCGCGCTGACCGGAGAGATGATCCGGGACGCCTGGCTGACGCATATCTATGACGAGCGCGAGGAAACGCCCTATGGCCGCGACGGTGAGGTCTGGCAGAACTATCTCTGGGTCTCCAATCAGCGCGCCCATGAATTGATGCTGGAGGGGGTCATCCCGCCGGCGACCGGAAACGCGCAGTACAATCCCCATACCGACATGATCGACGCCCAGCTGACGACCGAGATCTTCGGGCTGTATGCACCGGGCCGGCCGGACATCGCCCGGGAACTTGGGCACCTGCCCGTGCAGACCACGGCGCGCGGGGCCGCCGAGGATGCCGCGCTGTTCTACATCACCCTGCATGCTCTGGCGGCTCGATCAGAGCCAGGCACAGCCATGGCCGAGCAGGTCCGCGCTATGGCGTTCCAAGCCCGTGAAACCCTCCGGGACGATGACTATCCCGCCGCGATGTTCGATTTCGTAGCCGCGGCCCATGCCTCCGGCCAGCCCTGGGAAGACACCCGTGACGCACTGTATGAGCGCTATCAGGTTCGTGGCGAGGATGGATACGACATCTCGGAACGCGGCTTGTACTGCAATGGATGTTTTGCCTCCGGCATCAATTTCGGCGCCAGCCTGATCAGCCTCTTTTACGGCGAGGGCGATATCCGCGAGACCATTCGTATCGCCACACTTGCCGGATGGGACTCCGACAATCCGGCAGCGACGTGGGGCGGACTGCTCGGCTTCATGCTGGGCAGAGACGGCGTTGAGGCCGCATTTGGTATGCCGCTGTCGGAAGAGTTCGACATTCATCGGACACGGCGGAGCTTCCCGAATTCGGGGCGAGACACATTCACGGCGATGGCAGAGAAGGGACAGGCCATTACTGAACGCGTTGTCCTGACACGTCTTGGCGGCCGCTTGAGTGATGACGGCCTCAGCTGGATTATCCCGATGCCCGGCCCAACAGAACCGCGAGACGGATAGGCCGGCCGGGCCTTGCCCGACCGCCCCTGCAACCTATGCCGTGATAGCGAAATGCGTGTGCAAACCGCCGACACTGGAGGGCGCGACCCAGACGTCGAAGTCACCGGGCTCCGCCGCGAAAGCACCGTCACGGCCATAGAACGCCAGCTCATCCGTGTGCAATTCGAAGCGGACACGATGGCTTTGACCCGGCTCGAGGTGAATACGCTCAAATCCCTTGAGCTCGCGCACAGGGCGCGTCAGGCTGCCAAAACGGTCCCGGACATAGAGCTGCACGATCTCGGTCCCGGCCCGATCACCGGTATTGGTGATCGAAGCCTCGACCACAACACGCCCGCCGAGAGGCACGTGATGGCGATCAATCGACAGGTCGGCATAGTCAAATGTCGTGTAACTCAGGCCGAAGCCGAACGGATACAACGGCAAATATCCGGCATCGAGATGAAAAGTCGTCATGCCCAGTGATGTCTGCTCGGCCCCACTGGGAATATCATCAATGTGAATGACCGTTTCCGGTGTCGCCGGACGCCCGGTCTGCTTGTGGGCATAATAGATCGGAACCTGGCCCGACATGGTCGGGAAGCTGACCGGCAGCTTGCCGCTTGGCACGCAGCGCCCGAACAGGGTATCCGCGATCGCCGGACCGCCCATGCTGCCTGGATGCCAGGCATAGATCAGTGCGTCGAATTGGTCGGCAATATCACCCATCGCCAGCGGACGTCCCGCCAGGATGACACCAATCACCGGCTTGCCCGCGCCACGCACGTGCCGCACCAGGTCTGCCTGGACGCCCGGGAGCGTAATGTCTGCGCGACTGTGGGCCTCACCGGACAAGATCGCTTCTTCACCGATAAAGAAAATCGCCATATCGGCGGACTGTGCGGCTGCGAAGGCCGCGTCAAACTGTGATCGATCACGGCTGCGCGTCGTTTCCAGCGCGCGCACATGATCAATCTCGACCTCGCCCTCGAGCATGGCATGCAGAGCGGCCAACGGCGTGACGCTGCGGGCCGGATCACCGTCAAAGACCCAGGTCCCCAGCTGCTCAGCCGGCTCATCCGCAAGCGGACCGATCACTGCGAGGCGGTCAAGGCGCGTGGCGTCCAGCGGAAGGACGGCGTTTTCATTACGCAAAAGAACCAGGCTCTGGGCGGCGGCCTCGCGCACAAGCGCAAGACCTGACATGCGCGCCGGCTCCTCGGGAAGCACCGTGACATCACGGTCCATCAGCCCCGCCTGGATTTTCACGCGCAGCACATTGCCAACCAGGGTGTCGAGACGCTCCATCGGCAATCGTTCGGACGCCACCAGCTCCGGAATATGTCGCTCGTAGACACCGCTGATCATGTCGATATCAACACCGGCACGGGCTGCGAGATAGGTCGCTTCGACATCGTTTTCACACAGGCCGTGAACACACAGCTGGTGGATGGCATCCCAGTCACTGACCACGGCACCATCAAAGCCCCATTCCTGGCGCAGGACCTCATCCAGCAGGAAATCGCTGGCGGTCGCCGGAATGCCGTCAATATCGCTGAACGACGTCATGAAGGTAGCGACACCGGCCTCACGTGCGGCCTTGAACGGCGGCAGGTAGACATTGCGCATCTCGTTCAGGGGAAGATTGGTGGTGTTGTAATCACGACCGGCTTCCGATGCGCCATAACCGGCAAAATGCTTGGCACACGCGATCAGGGTATCTGCCTCGCCGTTGGCACTTTCCTGGAAACCCACAACCATGGCCGCGCCCAGAGCACTGGCGAGGAACGGATCCTCGCCCAGGCTCTCCGCTACCCGGCCCCAGCGTGGATCGCGGGCAATGTCGATCATCGGTGCGAACGTCCAGTTGATGCCATATGCGGTCGCTTCCTGAGCGGATACACGCGCGCATTCGCGCACGAGACCCGGATTCCAGCTGGCGGCCTGTCCCAGCGGCAGGGGCGCCACGGTCTTGAAGCCATGGATCACGTCACGCCCGATAAGCAGGGGAATGCCATGTCGGCTCTCGTGTATGGCGATATGCTGCATGGCGTTGATGGCATCGGGGTCAACGACGTTGATCACCGAACCAACGCGACCCGACCGAATGCCGTGCGCCAGGTCCTCGACCACGTTGGGGCCCGTGCACTGAACCTGGTTCAGCTGACCCACCTTTTCCTCGATCGACATGACCTCGAGAAGCGAACCGATCCGCGTCTCCACATCCTGTGCCTTACCCAATGAATTCATATCCCGTGCACTACTCATGACGGCTATCCCGTACTTCACTCAGGGGCGCAGAACGCCACCCCGTACCTGTTGTCAGTTATTGGTTTCCGCGGCGGTTTCGCCTTCACCGGTCTTGCCTCGACGGGCCTCAAGCTCGGCGCGCACCTTGGCTGCCGACTCGCGGCTGATATCCAGCGTGGTGACCAACCAGATCGCGATCAGATAGAAGCCCACCGGGATGACCACATCCCAGACCCGCAACCAGAACAGCGTCGACTCGGCCTGGTTTCCGCCCAGCGCCTCGTCGAATCCAGTGCTGGCAAGCAGATATCCACCCAGCGCAATGGCGACACTCTGGCCGAGCTTGACCACCCACCAGAAAATCGATCCGAACATGCCCTCACGACGCTGGTGCGTCCGCAACTCGTCCATATCCACCACATCAGCGACCATGGACGGCATCAGGGTGAACAGACCACCAAGGCCAAAGGCCATTAGCGGCGCCGCGAAATACAGCAACCACGGCGCGGTCGGGTCATAGAGGAACCATTTCAGTCCATACCCCAGAGCCGCGATACCGATCGCGATCCCGAACATCTTGCGCTTGCCGACCTTCGTCGCCATCCAGGCAACCACGGCGACAGCCACGAAGGAGAAGGCGATCCTGACGGAATCGACAGCACCATTATGTGCTGCACCGGCCTCGATATCGCCCGAGAACACGTAGTAAGCGACAACATAGAACTGGAAGGCGGCGATCATGATGAAGCCGTTGAAAACCAGGAAGGTCGCTGCGCACAGCTTCAGGAATGGGGTAAAGGAAAGCGCGGAGCCGAACCCTTTCATGAAGTCCCAGATATTGCCGATGATGCCGCGACGGTCCTCACTTGATTCCTCAAGCTCGCGCGCGGCCACGTCGGCCATGCGTTCGCGCAGGAAGACCGCAGGCACGGTGCCAAAAAGCACAACCAGCGCCGAGATACCCCAGGCGATCACCGAAGTGCCCTGAACCATATTGTCGAACAGGTTCTCGTTCTGAGCCCAGAACACCAGCCATGGCGGGATGAAATACGCCAACTGGGCAATGAAATTCTGAGTGCCCATCAGCAGGTTGCGCTGGTCATAGTCCGGCGTCAGCTCGTAGCCCAGTGCCACCCAGGGCGTGGCAAAGAACGTATAGGCGAGGAAGAAGATGAATGAGCCTATGAGGAAGTACCAGAAATAGAACATTTCCGTCTGTCCCTCGGGCAATTGCCAGAGCATGCCAAAGGCGATCGCGGTGGCGATGGCACCAAAGAAGATGTACGGCCGGCGGCGCCCCCAACGAGAGCGGGTGCGGTCGGACACATAACCAACAATCGGGTCGGTCAAGGCGTCAAAGAAACGTGGGAGGCCGCCAAGGAGCCCCACCAGGACCGGGTCCATGCCCAGACCGATGTTCAGGACGACCATCATCGCACCGATGGAGCCTGCAAGCAGATTATTGGCAAAGGCACCGGAGCCGTAGGCCAGTCTCTGCAGGAAGGAAATACGATCTTCCGGACGCGTTTTTGCAACAGATTCAGTCATGATTTCGTCCTATCTTCCCGCCCGCCGGGGACGCTTTAGTGGGCGCAGGCCTGCGCGGTTTCGAGGTCTTCGGGGCAGTCGTAGACACGTACCCAGTCCACCAGGAACTGCCGCGGATACCCGTCATAATCCACACCACCGGCGGTATGGCTTTCCGCCAGATGCCCGCCGATTGCGAGATTGAGGATCAAGTGGAAACGCTGGTCGAACGGCGCGTTCGGATTGCCATCTGCGAGCGGAGAATCCGTGCTCCACTCGTCTGGAGTCAGGCTGCCGTAACTCTCCCCGTTGAGAAACCACTCGACACGACCTTCCGTCCACTCGATCGCGAACACGTGAAATGTTTGCTCACCATCCGAGCCGGTCGGCAGGGTTGTGCGGCGGTTCTGATAACGGTTGTGGGGCCAGGCTCCGCCGAAATGCAACGTGCCGAACATGCGGTTCTCAACCGGCCCGTCGCAATCCTCGCACGGCGCACCAAGATTGACCGCTTCGAGAATATCGATTTCGCCCGAGAGCGCCCAGCCACCGTAAACTTCATCCGTGGGCAGCATCCAGATGGCCGGCCAGGTCCCCTGTCCTTCAGGCAGTTGGGCGCGAACCTCGACACGGCCATATCGCCAGTCCCCCATTCCGGCCGTATTCAAACGGGCAGAACTGAAGGGTTGGGTCTTGATCTCGTCACGCTGTTCCGCGGTCAGATCATCCATCAGGCGGGCAGGCCAGGCGGGCCCGGTTGTCTCTTCGAGATGCGCCTCAATGACCAGGCAACCGTTCTCGAGGCGGGCATTGCGTTCCGAGGCCGTGTAACACTGACGCTCTTCATTGCCGCCACCCCAACAGTCGACTTCCCGGGTCCAGCGATCAGGATCGAGGTTCGCCCCGTCAAACTCATCCGACCAGACGAGTCGCCAATCACCCGCGCCCGCGCGCTGGTGATCAATGCCACCACACTGAGCCCAACTCATTGAAGGTATTACAATACTTGCCGCAAGGGCCAGCACGATACGTCGCACAGCCACACCTCCCCATAAATTTCCGCCGCCCGTTTTCGGTGCGAATTTCCCCCAGTAATCCCTGCGCAGACAAGGCCTGTCAACAAAAATGTCCAACCTTGTCATTTTGCATCTGCAAAAAGGAAGAGGGCGAGAGGTGCCGGAATTCAGCGCGGCGCCGCCGTCGATTTGCGCAGGATGAACTCGTAGTCGAGCGTTATGACCTTCGCGGCCGGCTCGGCATCACTGTCTGCATCGCGAGCGGCCAGGTAGTTGACCGCGGCCTTGCTCATCGCTTCATAGGGCTGGGCAATGGTCGTCAGAGTTGGCCAGATCGTGCGGGCAATGGCGACATCATCAAACCCGACCACCGACAAGTCCTGGGGCACTTGCAAGCCGAGGCGGCTGGCGGTGAAGTAGACGGCTGCAGCCATCTCATCATTGGATGCGAATATGGCGGTTGGCCGATCAGCGGTATCGAGCAGGTCTTCTGCCGCCTTCAGTGCATGTTCGAAGGTGAACATGCCACATCGAATCCAGTCGGAACGGATCTCTGCCTGCCCGTGTTCCCGCAGGGCAGCGACGAAGCCCTCCTCGCGAAGTGTCGAGGACACGTGATCCGGAGCCCCTGCAATATGGCCGATGCGACGGTGGCCCAGGTCCAGCAAATGCCGCGTCACCTCATGAGCGGCCGCGTAGTCATCCATGCGCACCGCCGGGATCGTTTTGGATGACCTGGCCGGAGACACGAGGACAAATGAAACGCCGCGCTCAACCAGGCGTTCGTGCAGGGCCGAAGCGCCGCTGAGGGGCGGGACCAGAATCATGTTGCGGACGCGCGTGCGCGAGAGAAATGCGCTGAGCTGCCGGTCCCAGTCCGCAGCCTCCTCGTCGAACAACCCCCCGGCCAGAAAATAGCCAGCCTCGTCACAGGCTTTCAGCGCGGAATGATGAAACCGGCTCTGGAATCCACTGCTCGGATCACCAAACAACATGCCGATGGAACGTGACCGGGCCGACCGCAATTCCCGCGCCGCATGGCTTGGATTGTAGTCCAGCTCCTGCATGGCCTGCTCGACGCGCTCACGCGTCGTTTTGCGGACTTTCTCCGCATCATTCATGACCCGGGACACGGTCTTGACCGAAACGCCGGCCCTTTTCGCAACATCGAAGATATTCGACATGAAACCCTCCACGAGCCGATGCGGCCCGTTCTCCCGATCCGATCACAGTCCTGCAGACCAGAACCGTTGCCGTTTGGCAAGCTGACCGCCGGACGCACCTACAGCCGGTCGCGGAACAACTGGGCCATCACCGGCTTGGGGCGCCTGTCCAGCCGGAATAAACCCCAGTGCTTCTCGGGCTCATCCGGATCAGAAGACCCTTTCCAGGGTTCATCAAATGCCTCGAAAACAAAGGTCAGGATGCCCTCGGAATTGGTCCAGTTCATCAGCTGCTCGTAATAGATTCGCTGCAAATCCTCGTTGGCATTGCCCGGGTCGATTCCGCGACCGTTCGAGCGCGTGGTCCATCCGGCCTCGGTAATCACCACCGGCTTGTCCGGGTAACGCCCCTTCACCGCATAGTAATTCTCCTGGGTGTAGGCGAGTGCCTCTTCGATATCCTTGTATTCCCAGACCGGATAAGTGTGCACGCCGAGCAGGTCCAGATGCGCTGCGAGAGGACGCAGCTTGTCCGTCCAGGGCACGTAGTTCTCGCAGAATGTCACCGGGTGCCGGGCTTTGCGGCCCAGCTGTTTGGCAAATTCGATCAGCCGCTCGACGGGGACCATATGGTCATTCCAGTCCACACTGGCCTCATTGCCGATCGAAACAGCCATAACTTCCCTGCGGTAGCGGCGTGAGAGCGCAGCCATGCGGGCGAGTTCCTCGTCATTGGCACGCCGATTGGCCGCCAGCACCGCGTCATCATAGACCCCGCCCCACGGGCAGCCGGGGTTGCTGACTTCCGCCCCCAGTCCCATGCCGAGCATGACCTGGAGCGGCAGACCTTCGTCGCGGATGACCTTGAGCACCGTCTCGGCGTGCTGCGTGCAGTCATAAACCCGCAGATAGCGCCAGTGCTGCACGAGGATCAGCAGATCCTCGCGGATCTGGTCATAGCTCGGGAAAACGCCGGACGGTGGACTTTGCCCCTCCCGATAGCCGGAATAGCAGATCGCATTTGCATGCGGCGGCGCAAACCGGCGCCGGTCGGAAGAGAGAATCCCAAACATCACATACTGCAGTATTTCGGCTTGCCGTCCTTGTCCCACAGCCCCCAGTAGGCGCCGACATCGCCCTCTTTGGCAACCTTCCAGGCTTCATCAAATCCCGCGAAATAGAACAGGTCGATGTTCTCCTCTCGTGTCCATTCCACCGCATCGATGAAATATTTCATCGCATTGATGCGGGACGGGACGGCACCGCGGTCACGCGTACCGATATTCGGCCAACCGGTCTCGGCGATAATGACCTTCTTGCCCTCGGCAACCCGCTGGGCCCGTCGATACATCTCGCGCATGTAGATGTGGGCGTGCTCGATCGGATAGCCCTCCCAGAACGGATAGCAATTGACCAGCACCACATCGCAAGCCGCGGCGACGCGCGGGTGATTTTCGAACAGGAAATAGGCGTCAACATATCCAACAGGAACATCGACCTCGGCCTTGGCGCGCTCGATATAGGCAATCAGCTGATCTTCAGTCAGCTCTTCACGAAGCAAAACCTCGTTGCCGATCGCCAGAATGCCCGCATGTCCCTGGCGTGCCAGCTCGATACCCTTGGCCAGTTCCAGTTCATTGTGCTCGACATCATCATCAATCCACACACCGACCATGGATTTGAGACCCAGCTCGCTGGCGACGACGGGAGCCGCCTCATTGCCGCGCGTGCAGGAGAAGGTGCGCACCCAGTTGGTATGGGGAGCCAGCATCGACATCCGCGCCCGGATCTGTTCCGGCGACACATCACACAGATTGTCCTGGCCATCCACATAAGGGCTGAAAGCCAGACCGTGCAGCCCCTCGGCCAGCATCGCCTCGATGCGGGCAGCCATGCCGGCTTCACCAATGTCTGCGGGGTCAACGCCCGCCAGAGCAAGTTTGCGATTATACGGATTGGACATCACTTTCCCCATCTCGAAACCGTGGCTTTCGCCGCTGCCATGCCATTATGACAACGATGGACATTTTTCAAGAAAGATCGCCTCCGAGTGCTGCAAGATGGGGTCAGAAGTTCTGACGACTAAGGCAAGGCACCCGCCTGCCACTGCACTCCGACCGCATTCGTGCGGAGTTGCAGCAAACGATCATGCGCCGTCATGAAGAGCACATCTCCATTCTCGCCGCCAAAGGCACAATTGGCCGTCGCACGCCCTGTGCGTATCCGTGCCAGAAGGACACCTGCAGGAGAAAGAACAAGAACACCGCCCGGCCCGGTAGCGAAGATCGTGCCGTCTGTACTCACACACATGCCATCAGGAAGTCCTGGGTCGCCGGCCGCCAGAAACTCGCTGCTGTCATACCAGAGTTCCAGCGGGCCGGTCGTGCCATCCGCCAACAATTCTGCGCGGAAGATGTAAGGTGCCGACGGGTCGGATTGCGCGACGTACAGCCACCGCTCATCCGGTGAAAGAGCAATACCGTTGGGGAAACTCAATTGGTCGAAATGGCGCTCACATTGCCCATCAGGCGCCAGACGATAGACACCATTGACGTCCATTTCCTTCAACGGCGAGGCATCCAGCCCCTCAAGTCCGTAGGGCGGGTCCGTGAAATACAGACTTCCATCACTGGCACGCACCAGATCGTTCGGACTGTTGAAACGCTGTCCGCCGAAGCTTTCAACGAGGGTCTCGCGAACTTGCGTATCAGGCCTCATGCGCTGCACGGCACGGACGCCGTGATTGCAGAGATACAGCCACCCGTCGTCGCCGAACCATAAACCATTCGCCCCTGCCTCGCGCATGCCCAGCGCCTGCTCCGGGTCAACTCCGGACGGATCCAGAAAAACTTCCAGACCTGAGGCGGCGGACCACCGGAACGCCTTATTGGAAGGCACGTCGGTGAAGTAGAGACAATGGCGCTCACGGTCCCAGCTGGGCCCTTCACTCCAGACAAATCCCTCCGCAAGCTGTTGCAGGCCCTGCGTGACATCAAAAAGTGCCCGGGCCGCAGGGTCATGAATTTCGATGACATCTGGCAAGCGGGTCTGTTGGCAGCCCGACACTGTGACAAGCGTGGCCGACCCCAGCCCCCAGAGCACTTCGCGACGTGATTTCATGATATTCGCCCCTCTGCCGTACTCTGCACACCTGTCGTGATGGCGGTCAATCGCAGCCTGCGCCTACGGCGACGCGGCACACAGCGAATGCTGGTCCGCTTCCAAAGCGTGCGGCCGGCGAGGAAAAAGCCAGGCGAACGCTCACATTCACCGGCCCTTTCCGTCGATCCCACTGTTTCCGCGCGACCCATGGAAACACACTGCCGTCAGGGTCTTGCGTGAATTTCCTTCACTGCAATACTGGAATAAGTTTCATGTTTCCGGGGGAAAATCATGTTGGATCTTCTAGTCGGTGCCGGTCTGGCGCTGATCGCCCAGCCGAGCGTTACGAGCAACGCCCAATTCGACTGCTCTGCCACAGCGCAAATCGAGGTCACCGGCACGCCATACACGGTGTGTGGTGTCAGAATGGACAGTGAATCCACCTATCTGGTGCAGAATGACGGCTCTGAAACCGTGATCGGCTCCGCGGTTCAGCCTTGGCGACCATCGGGCTCCCGCGACGCCGGAACGCTCTGGGTGGGTCGGCGCGCTGACAACATCATCGTCACAGCGTCATTGGACGGCACTTCAGGCGTTATGTTCGGGCGTAACTCAATGAGTGGAGGCTGGCGCCAATCCGCAATCAATTGCGGCGAACATGGCCTGCAACATGTCTACGGCTTCTCCGACGACGACCGCTATGCCGGCATCGGCTATTCTCACGCAGATCAGTACCTTTTCTGCCGGCTGGATTTCGAAACCATGACCCAGACCCAGGACTGGGTTGAACCTCAAGGTGAGTTCGCCAGCCTGGAAGACCTTCCGGTCGAACGCTGGCTGAACCCTGCGGAGGCAGAACCCAGGGCCGAGCCTGCATCGACGGTGCAAGATGCCTGTAACGACACTGCAACGGCCCTCGCGGCAATCGCACCCATCAATGCCAGAACCGTGCAATGCGGGGTCTCTGTCGACGAAGGTCAGGTGAGGATCCACTATCCCGACGGACGCACCTTCCCGGTCAGTGGGCTGGACGTCGGCAGAAATTGCGAGGCCGATTGTGAACAATATGATCCGAACATGATTTCCGAGTTCTGGGCTCACGACGCCGGCCCAACCAAGGTTCTCGGGCTTCGCAACGCGTTCGAGGACGCGGTGTATCTCATCTCCCGTGATGAAAGCGGAGATCGAGGCTGGTATGCGCGCCCCTTCTACTGCGGCAAGTACGGCCCCTTCCACATCTTTCCCTACACACCCCAGAGTGAGTACTTTTTTGCGGCCAGTTACGAGGAAGAGGGCCTCATCATCTGCGCGCTTCATACCCATGACGGCGCGAGTGAGGCTCTAGGTTTCTGGGAGATGCAAGACGACATCTACAATTACAATGCCACCGCCTTGAGCATCTCTGGCTGGAATTGTGGTGGGCAGGAAGAATTCGACGCGCCTGTTTTGTGCGTGTCCATAACAGCCCCCGATGGGCGCGAGCTCTATCGCTCGGGGAACCCTCAAGGAGAAGCGACACCTCCGGCCAGCCCGGTCGATCCGGTGGTCCTCGAGGCCGTCAACTTTCCTGGCTGGTTCATGCGCCGCGTTTCCGGTCTCGCCGACATGGTCCAGAATTCAACGCCGCTTGCTGACGAGCAATCCAGACTACAGATCGTTCCAGCCCTGAATGGCGCGGAAAACGCCGTCAGCATCGCGTTCATCGGTGAGGACAACCATTATCTGCGGCATGCCGGTTACCGCATCAGGATAAACGCCAATGACGGCACTGAGCTGTTCGCGGCCGACGCAACATTCTACATCCGCCCTGGCTTGGCCGGCGATGGCACGGTTTCCTTCGAATCCGCCAACTTCCCCGGCCATTTTATTCGGCATCGCAATGCCCAGCTGTGGATCGATGCGTCCGACGGGAGCGAACTGTTCGCCCAGGACGCATCCTGGAACGTGAGGCAATAGCCAATCTGAAACTCAATCGCCCCGCCGGTTCATTCCGGTCGGGGCGGTGACGCGGCAAATGAGCTGGCGGTCAGTCAGCCTTTTTCGGCGCACGGCCAGTCTGCCCCGTGTCCCAGCGCTGCATACGGATGGGAGAACGCAGGCCCGGCACCCCCCCCGCAGTGTTTACCAGCCCGCGAGCCTTTGCTTGGTCCGTCGCCAGCGCTTCGGCAAGCGTGTTGATCGGCCCCGCCGGAATGCCCGCAGCCTCCAGGCCCGCAAGCAGATCTTCACGCGTTCGCTTCGACGTCGCCTCGGCGATCCTGGACACCAGGACATCGCGGTTGGCAACGCGCTCGGCATTGGTGCGATGCCGACCCAGAAGGTCGTCTCCCAGCTGCAGCAAGGTGCACAGGCGCTCGAACTGGCTGTCATTCCCGCAGGCGATAATCAGATGACCGTCCGATGCCGGAAAATCCTGGTAGGGCACGATATTGGGATGGGCATTTCCCATCCGGCGTGGCGCGTCACCCGTCGCCAGATAGTTCATCGCCTGGTTGCCCAACACACCGACCATGCTGTCGAACAAGGCCATGTCGATATGTTGGCCCAGCCCGGTCTTTTCACGCTGGGCGAGCGCCGCCTGAATCCCGATCACGCCGTAAAGACCGGTGAAGATATCGGCAAAGGCCACACCCATTTTCTGCGGTGGCCCGTCGGGAGATCCGGTCAGGTCCATGATCCCGCTCATGGCCTGAATCATGACGTCATAACCGGCGCGATGGGCAAAGGGGCCGGTCTGACCAAATCCTGTCACGGAACAATAGATCAGGCGGGGAAACCGTGCCGACAGGCTGGCATAGTCGAGCCCGTATTTCTCCAGTCCTCCGACCTTGAAATTCTCGATCAGCACATCGGCGGACGCGATCAGTTCGAGCAGCTCCGCCCGCCCCTCATCCGTCGAGAAATCGATCGCCACAGATCGCTTGCCACGATTGCAGGCATGGAAATAAGCCGCGGAACGGGAACCGTCCCCCTCTTCGATCCAGGGCGGCCCCCAGCGACGCGTATCGTCGCCCGCAGGGCTTTCGACCTTGATCACCTCCGCGCCGAGATCGGCCAGCGTCTGACCAATCCACGGACCAGCCAGGATGCGCGCCAGTTCAACCACACGAATACCATCGAGAGGGGCCGCATGGCTCATCCTTCACCTCCGGGGAAATTTGGCTTGCGCTTCTCGAGGAAGGCGCGATAGCCCTCCTGGAAATCTTCGCCCTGGAAAGCATCCAGGAAGATCTGGCGTGTCTCATCTGTGTCGGCATCCACGCCGGAGCGGATCAGCGAGACGATTTTCTTGGTCATGCGCGCGGAGTGTGAGGACGTGGCAGCCAGGCCCTCGGCATAGGTCGCGATTGTTGCATCGAGATCCTTCGCCACCACCCGGCGATTGATGAGGCCAATCCGGTAAGCTTCCTCGGCGTCCAGCAGACGACCGGAATAGAGAATATCCTTGGCATTCGACACCCCCACCGCATCGATCAGCCGCTTGGTGTCATTGAGCGTATAGGTCAGGCCCAGCTTGGCCGGGGTGATGGCAAAACGACTGCCTTCCGCCGCGAAACGCAGATCACAGGACAGCGCCACACCACAGCCGCCGCCCACGCAAGCACCCTCGATCCGGGCAATCGTCGGCTTGGGAAAGGCGGCGAGACTGTCGAGCGCCAGGCCGATCGATCGGGAATACTGTTCGGCGCGCTCGCGGGTCGCGTAGACCTCCTCGAACTCGCCGATATCCGCGCCCGCCGCAAAACTCCCGCCCTCGCCACGCACGACCACCAGCTTGACCCCGACATCATCGGCCAGCGGTGCGAGCAATTCGGGAATGGCGGTCCACATGGCGCTGGTAATGGCATTGCGCTTGGCCGGACGGTTCAGCACCAGCTCGGCGATCACGCCGTTACGGTTCACATAGATCTCTTCAGTCATGGCTCGGGTCCGTCCCGGTCAGGTTTGCGAAAGGCCAACCCGGCACTGAATACCCGCGTCAATTCAATCGGCATACCCATTCATCAGCGCGATGAGCCCGCAGCGCTCGCCTCAATGAGCGACGCAAGGCTGGCGCCCGCGCGAGAAGCCCGTATGTTCAACGCTCTGCCGATGACCGACCGTCCGGCCAATGTTGACGAAAAGATTGAGCGAGCCATGGGCGAAAATGCCGTCATTCTGACCACGCTGGTCGTCTACAAGCTTGTCCTGATCGGGATCGGGGTCTGGGCTTCGCGCCTGAACAAGACCGAGGGCGATTTTTTCCTGGCCGGCCAGGGGCTGGGGCCCTGGGTCGCCGGCTTGTCATACGCAGCCTCGACCTCGTCGGCCTGGGTGCTTCTGGGATTTTCCGGCTTTGTCTATGCCGTGGGCCTCTCCGCATTGTGGATGGTTCCTGGCGTGTGGGCGGGGTATGTCGTGATGTGGCTCTATTTCGGACCCCGCCTGCGCGATGAAACCGCGCGCGAAGGTCATGTCACACTGACCGATTTCATGATCACACGCGTGCGCACGGGCTGGAAATTGCCAGTTGCCGTGCTCTCCGCAGTGCTGATCCTGTTCTGTTTTGTCTTCTACATCGCCGCACAGTTCGGTGCGGCCGCCGTGGCCTTTGAGTCGCAATTCGACCTGCCGCGGCTGGAAAGCGTTCTGATCGGTGCTGCCGTGGTGTTGTTCTACGGATTGCTGGGCGGTTTCTGGGCCGTCTCCATCACCGATACGCTGCAGGGGTTCATCATGGCCCTGATCGCGGTGATCCTGCCGATCGTGGCGCTGACAGCTGCCGGTGGTCCCGCCGAAGTCTGGTCAACTCTCGCTGCGTCTGCACCGCCTGAGTATCTGGACTGGGCTGGAGGGCGCGCCGGGCTGGTCGTGTTCGGCTTCATCATCGGGGTCGCCAGCGTTGGCCTGGGCACATTCGGTCAGCCGCATCTCATGTCCCGTCTGATGGCGCTGAAGGATGACAAGGCGCGACGCCAGGGCTTCATCGTCGCCATGAGCTGGGCCGTGCTGGTCTATGCAGGCATGATCACGCTCGCCCTGTCCGGCCGAGCGCTGTTCGAGACCATCGGCAATGGTGAAGCGCTTTTCTATCGCGTTGCGACGGACTATCTGCCCCCCGCGCTCGCGGGCATCGTCATCGCCTCTGTCCTGTCTGCGGTGATGTCGACCGTCGATTCCATCCTGCTCTCCGCGTCTGCGGCAGCAGCGCACGACATGCGCCTGGCCAGGCGCTGGCCAGGGCGGGAAGTTCTTGTGGGGCGCATCGTCATGGTCTCGATCGGTGTGCTGGCCGTCATCCTCACCCTGACCCTGGATGCAACCATTTTCGACCGTGTCCTGTTCGCCTGGTCAGCCCTGGGCGCCGCCTTCGGCCCGGTCGTTCTGATCCGAGTCATGGGACGGGAACCGGATGGTCTTGCCATTTTCACCGCCATCATCCTGGGCTTTGGCACAACCGTCCTGTTCTACGCTTTCGGCCAGGTCGGCTCGGACGGCAGGGGGCTGGCCGGTTTTCTGGCGTTCCTGGCGAGCATTCCGGGGGACCCCTTCGAGCGTTTTGTGCCCTGGCTGGCTCCCATGGCACTGCTCTTCCTGCGCTCGCACCGGGTCGAGACGGAAACATGAAGCATGACCCGCGCCCTTAAGTCCCGCCTGGTCGGCGTCGTGCTGGCCGGAGGTCAATCCGCCCGCATGGGCGAAGACAAGGCCGGTCTGGTCTGGAAGGGTCGCCCCCTGCTGGAACACGCCGAAAGCACGCTGCGCGCGGCTGGATGCGATTCGGTACTGGTCAGCGGCCGACCGGATCGCGCCAACGGTTTTGCCGACAGCCGTCAACAAGCCGGCCCGGCCCACGCCCTGCTTGATGCGCTTGATCAACTTCCCGATGACGCCCGGGGCTTACTGGCCATACCGGTCGACATGCCCCTGGTCAGGGCCGAGGATCTGGCCCCACTGGCAAATGCAACGATGAACAAGCCCTGTGCATGGGCGAACCACCCCCTGCCGCTTTTCCTCCCTGCGACTGCGAATGCCGATGTTCGCGAGGATGTCTGGTCAGTTCGCAAACTGATCGCCGGCATGGGAGTGTCGTGGCTCCCGCTGGATGAAAGACGCGAAGCCCGGTTGCGCAATGTGAACACACCCGAAGATTTCGCTGCCTTGTTCGACCAGCGCTGAACGACCGGTGACGGCAAGACACTTCGCGGCATTGATGCCGCAGATCAGGTCATGGCATTCAAGTCCGAAGCACATACATTTGATTTAACAGCACGACCGGACGCGACCATATCGCGTACCATGGCGCATACAGGAGGCTGATCATGTCGCTCACCGTCAGATATTTCGCCGCCCTGCGCGAACGCATGGGCACCGCTGAGGAAGCCGTCGACACACCGGCCACAACAGGGACGGAATTGATCGCCTGGCTCATCGAACGCGACAGCCGGGCAAATGTGCTGGAACACCCGTCCACCCGCATCATCGTCAATGACGAGATTGTATCCCGCAAGCATGCACTCAAGGCCGGCGATGTCGTCGCCTTCTGCCCGCCTTTCTCGGGAGGTTGAAATGGGCATCCGGGTTCAGGTCCAGAGCGAGCGGTTCGACGCCGGGCAATTGCTCAACGCGATGAGCGGCACCGAGAGCGATTGTGGCGCTGTTGCCAGTTTTTCCGGCCAGGTGCGCGGCGGCAAAGGCCTGATCGCGCTTGAACTGGAACACTATCCCGGCGTGACCGAGAAAGCGCTCCTGCGCATTGCCCAACACGCTGCAGAACGATGGGATCTGCGCCAGGCAACGATCATCCACCGTGTTGGCCGCATGGAGATCGGCGAGGAAATCGTCTTCGTCGGCGCCACCGCCCCACATCGACGCGCAGCGTTGGACGCGGTGAGTTTCATGATCGATGTTCTGAAGACCCAGGCTCCGTTCTGGAAAAAGGAATATGACGCCAACGGCGAACACTGGGTCGAGGCGCGTGGCGAGGACGACCAGGCCGCTGCCCGCTGGCTCGACGAGAAAGAGGAAATGTCCGCATGAACCAGATCCCCGACCAGGTCGGCTTCGCCGTCATGACCGTCTCGGATACGCGCGACACCAAGACCGACAGGACCGGCCCCTGGCTGCGCGAGCAGATCATGGCGGAAGGCCACGCCGTCATTGACCACGCCATCGTCCATGACGAGATCGGACTCATCCAGGCCCAGCTGCGGGCCTGGATTGCGGACAAGACCATCCACGCCATCATCGCCACGGGCGGTACCGGCCTTACCGGTCGTGATGTCACGCCGGAAGCCTTCAAACCACTCTACGACAAGGAGATGGAGGGTTTCAGCGCCGTCTTCCACCAGGTGAGTTTCCAGTCGGTCGGCGTCTCGACCATCCAGTCTCGCGCCACCGCAGGCATTGCGGGCGGCACCTATCTCTTTGCCATTCCAGGGTCGATGGGCGGCTGCAAGGATGCCTGGAACCATGTGCTCAAGGCCGAGTTTGACGAGGCGCACAGACCCTGCAATCTGGTCGAACTCATCCCTCGCCTGACGGAGCGCTGATCATGTCTTCCAATTCCGGCCTGACACACCAGGACAGTGATGGCCGTATTCGCATGGTCGATGTCGGCGACAAGGCAGTGACCACGCGCACGGCCATCGCCCGCGCGCGGATCAGCATGGCGCCCTGCGCCTTCCGGGCCATACGCGAGGGTCAGGGCCCCAAGGGTGACGCGCTGCAAACAGCTGAACTGGCCGGCATCATGGCCGCCAAGCGCACATCCGACCTGATCCCGCTCTGCCATCCCCTCCCGCTGACGAAGGCCCATGTAAGCATTGAGCCTGTGGAGGGCGAAACGGCTTTTGAGGTCCGCGCCCAGGTTCGCACCGACGGCAAGACAGGTGTCGAGATGGAGGCGCTGACGGCAGCATCCGTTGCAGCGCTTACCCTCTATGACATGGCCAAGGCGCTGGACAAGTCGATGACGATTTCCCAGGTCCAGCTGGTCGAGAAGACCGGCGGCAAGTCCGGGGATTTCAAACGCGACGAGGTCGCTGAATGATCCCGGTCGACCAGGCTCGCGAACGTATTCTCGATGCGCTGAAGCCAACCACCATCATCTCCCTGCCCTATGCTGAAAGCCTCGGGCGTGTGCTCGCAAAACCGGTAGTGGCCGCGCGAACACAACCTCCCTTTGATGCCTCAGCGATGGATGGTTATGCCGTGCGCTCCCGGGACATGACCGGAGAGACCAATACACTCACCTTGCAAGGGGAGTCCGCGGCCGGTCATTCGCTCGGCCGCGCGATTGCTCCGGGCACCGCCGCACGCATCTCGACCGGAGCGCCGGTTCCGGCCGGGGCTGACCAGGTCGTGATCCAGGAGAAAACCGAGCGTGAGGGTGATCAGCTCACCCTGCACGAAGCCGCACGTCCGCACGCCAATATCCGCAAGGCCGGGATTGATTTTTTTGACGGCGACACACTGGTTCCCGCGGGCCTGAAGGTTAATGCCGACATGATCGCGCTGGCCGTCGGTGCCGGACGGGTCTCGCTGGACGTCCATCGCCAGCCGAGAATCGGCATCCTTTCCACCGGCGATGAGCTGGTCGAACCTGGCGAAACCACCGGGCCGGACCAGATCGTCAATTCGGTCTCAAAGGGCCTCGCCGCCCTTGTCAGCGCTAGTGGATGCGAGCCTGTCTATCTGGGCATCGCCCGCGACAACCCGCAGAGTGTTCATGATCATTTCGAAGACGCGAAAGGCCTGGACCTGCTCGTCACCATCGGCGGAGCATCCGTGGGCGATCATGACCATTTGCGGCGCGTCTTCGCAGAAGAAGGGGGCGCGCTGGATTTCGAGAAAATCGCCCTGAAGCCGGGCAAGCCGACCTGGTTTGGCGAGATCAGGGGCCTGCCGGTTCTTGGCCTCCCGGGCAATCCGGTCTCCGCGCTCGTCGTCTCACGCCTGCTGCTTCAGCCCGCCCTGGCCCGACTGAATGGCGAACACAAAAGCCCGGTTTTCATCCCAGCGCGCTGTGCCGTCGACTTGCCGGAGAACGATCACCGGGAAACCTATCTGCGCGGACAATTAAATCCGGACGGCAGTGTGGAACCGCTGCGCAACCAGGACTCTTCGGCGTTGTCGGCGCTGGTTCGGGCCAGCTGTCTGATCCGCCGTCCCATAAACGGTCCGGCCGTCCATCCCGGCGGAGCCGTGGACATTCTGGTACTGGAAGGTCGTCAGGCCTGATTTTGCGCCTCACCGGGGTACTCGTAGCGGATATGTGACTTGCGAGCGGAGCGCCGTTTCAACCCCATTTGAACTGCTTTCGATACTGGGTCGGCGAGAGTCCGGTTCTGCGCGCAAATGCCTTGCGGAAGGCATTCTCGTCGGAAAATCCAACCAGAGCGGCGATTTGGGCAATGGAGGCATCCGCATCTTCCAATAACGGCTTCGCCAGGTCGATACAGACGCCCTGAATATAGGCCTGGGGTGTGAGGCCTGTGACCGCTCGGAACTTGCGTAGCATCGTACGCGTACCAACGCCCAGATACCCCGCCAGTTCGTCGACGCTGACATCAACCCCCTTGCGCGACCGGATCCAGCGATCCGCTTTCTCGATCATCGGGTCTCGCGTCCTGGAGTGCGTCGGCACGGCATATAGACGTTGGGATTTCCGGCCGCCATCCACGACGAGGTATTTGGCGCAAAGCCGGGCGACATTCGGTCCGGAGTAGCGCCCGATAAGATGCAGCGCCAAGTCGAGAGATGACGCGCCGGCCGCCGAGGTGATCAATTTGCCCTCGTCAACCAGAAGGTCATCGTCTGCAAGCTGAACGCGTGGAAACTCTGATCGAAAATGATCTGCCATCCACCAAGTGGTCGTTGCGCTCCTTCCGTCCAGGAGACCAGCCTGTGCCAGGATGAACGTACCTGTGCACGCAGCGGCAATCGTGCCCCCCGACTGCGCAAATGCTTGCAGTTGGCCCTCAATACCCTTGTGCGCACTCAATGCAGCGTCCAGCTCCTCCGTACTGTCGGCGCCTATTCCAGGCAGCAGGAGGACATCGAACTCGCCGCGGGTCAAAGGTCGGGTTTCTCCCACCAGTTCATGCCCGCTGGAGGAAACAACATTGCCTTTGGCCGGGGAAATGATCCGCGTCTCATATTGCTCCGCCGCCAGACCCAGTTGCCGAATGACCTTGTTGGCCGTGCTGAAAAGGTCAGCCGGGCCATGCACTGAAAGTGCGACACACCCTTCGAGCGCGACAATCCCTATCTTGATCGACATTCGCGCCCCAGATTGACGAATATGAACTATTTTATGTCAAATCCGACTATATCCAGTGCGTCCCGATTGGCCAATCATTCTGCCCACATTCACCGTTGAAAGGCCGAACATGACAATTGAATTATGGACTTTGCTGATGGTCTGCGCTCTGGCGCTATTCCTGTCGAGCGTGCCGCTGTTCCGGGCCATGCGCCAGCAATGGGGCTTCAAGGCCATGCTGGGTAATCGAGAAGACCTCACGCCGCTCACCGGCTGGGGTGGACGTGTCGTGCGCGCCTACGGCAATACCGTGGACAATATCGTTTTCTTTGGTGCGGTTGTCATCGCCGCCCACCTCGCCGACGTCTCAAATGAAATCACGGCCGCAGGGGCGCTGACCTTTCTCGCCTGCCGCTTCATCTACGCCATTGTGTACATGCTCGGGGTCCCGGTCGTCCGCACAGTCGCCTATCTCGGCGGCGTAATCGGAACGCTCATAATCGCCTCACAGTTGCTCTGATCATCCAATCCGGTGGTGTCGAACGAGAGAGACAAAGCAACCCGCGCCAGCGAAAACCAAACGTCTGGGCACGGCATTTACGACCACTCCCTTGTATCACCGGGAGAAATTCTCCACCGTGTCCTCCGGGGAGATCATGATGACAGAAAATCTTGCGCTGAATCCGTTGCAGATCGGCATTTTCCTGGTTCTGACCTTGGCCATTGGTGCGCTGACCTGGTGGCGCGTGTCCGCCATGAAAAAAACCACAGGCGCCGACGATGAAAGCGAGTACTTTCTCGCCGGCCGCAGCCTCGGCTGGATCCTGGTCGCCGGCTCGATCACGCTGACGAACCTGTCGACCGACCAGCTGGTCGGGATGAATGGCAACCAGATGCTGCTGCTGGCCTGGTGGGAGCTTGCCGCCGTCGCCGGCCTGGTCATTCTCGCCTTTGTCTTCCTGCCGATTTACTACAAGAACAATTGCCGGACGACGACCGAGCTGCTGGGACAGCGCTATAACGACAAGAACATCCGGGCCTTGATCGCCTTCCTGTTCCTTGCAGGCAATGTCATCGTCTTCCTGCCGGTCATGCTCTATACGGGGTCGCTGTTCCTGAAATCCATGTTCGGCGTGGACTGGCCGATCCTGGCCTTTGCCATTCCGCTCGCGTTGATCGGTTCGGCCTATGCCATTTTCGGCGGTCTGCGTGCCGTCGCCGTTTCCGATGCCATTTCCGGTGTTGGTGTGCTTGGCGTTGCGGTGCTGGTCGTGGTGCTGGCCCTCAAGGCAATCGATTTCGACCTGTCCGGCATTCCCGCCGAGCGCCTCACCCTGATCGGTGACAATGACTCGCCGATCCCGTGGCACACCCTGCTGACGGGCATGATTTTCATCCAGATCTTCTACTGGAGCACCAACCAGACCATCACCCAGCGGGCCATGGCAGCCAAGAGCCTGAAGGAAGCCCAGAAAGGCGTCATCGCAGCGGCGGGCATCCGCCTGCTCATCGTTCCGGCGATCGTCGTCATCCCCGGTATCGTCGCCTTCAAGCTGTTCGGTGATGTCGGGGATGCCGCCTACGGCCAGATCGTTGCTGCCGTCCTGCCGCCCTGGCTGTCCGGCGCGTTTGCCGCCATGATCGCGGCAGCGGTGCTGACGAGCTTCAACTCGGTGCTCAATTCCTCAACCACACTCTACGTGCTGGATATCCACGAGACCTATTTCGACTCCACACCCAATGTCGGCCGGATGAACATGATCATCACGCTGGTCTTTGTCGGCAGTTCCATCGCGCTCGTCCCGATCTATCAAAGCGCGGAAAGCATCATCAACCTGGTCCAGCAATTGTTCGGCCTTTTGTCGATGCCTATCCTGTCCGCCTTCATCGTCGGACTGGTCTTCCGCAATGTCGGTGCCGGTGCCGCGATGACGGGCGTCCTGTCGGGGACCGCACTCTATGCGATCTTCACCTTTGCCTGGACACCGTTGCACTACATCCACCTGATGCTGATCACCCTGGTCTGCTCGATCAGTATCGCGCTGATCTTCAACCGGGTCGTGCTGGGCAATCGCGAGGAGTTTGTCGGCCTGCCGCGCTAGATGCGCCAGGCCGCCACGCCTGCAGGCGCAAGCTCGCTAGCGCCGAGCACATATTCGGCGCCTTCGGGCGCCGTGCCCTGCAGGCTGACCGGCTCCGGGCCGTAGTTGAAGGCAAAACGCAATCCGCCCAGCGATCGCAGGCGCACATCCTCGTGCACCGGCATGATGGTGATACCCGCCTCCCGGCAAAGATCCGCCAGCACCCGTCCGAGGAGCTCGTCCTCCGGCCATCCGGCCAGATAGGAGAAACGGCTTTCCTGGATCCAGAACGGTGCGCCGTCGGCATAACACGCCCGGACCGGCAATGCCGTCTCGACGGCTTCGCGCCAGCGCTGCACGCCATGTGCCTGACCGTCGAGATCAACACGCTCTTTGATCCCCGCACGCAGGCTTTCAACCCGGGTAATTTTCAACGCCATCAGATCCTGCAATGGCCCCGGGGCCAGATTGGCAGGCAACTGGAAGCTCTGAGTCTTCGACCCGCTGCGACACAGCATCAGGACCTGCCCGGAACAGGATTTAAGCTGATCCAGCAGAGCGTGTTCAACATGCGGCAGTCCCGGCAGCACAACGAGCGCGTAGCCGGACAGGTCGCTCTGCGGAGAAACGATATCCACATCCAGCCCCAGGCGACGCAGGACCGTATAGGTCTCGAACGCTTGGCGTAGCAGGTCGAGCCCCTGCCCCTGCGGCTGCGCCTGGTGGATCCACTGCCCGTCATAGGACCAGACCAGCGCAACCGGCGCCTGGCGTGTTGTCTCGTCGGAAATCAGTGTCACATCCCGCGCGACCTCGGCGGCCTCGGCAAAGGCGGGAGCCGGTTCCGCATCGACACGCAACAGCCCGGCATGCATCTGCTCCTGGGCAAACGGACATTGTCGCCAGCGGAACCAGCTGACCAGGTCCGCGCCATGAGCCAGCGCCTCGAGGCTCCACAGGCGGACCATGCCGTCCAGCGGTGCCGGATTATTGGGCGCCCAGTTCACAGGCCCCGGTTGCTGCTCCATCACGCCCCATTTGCGCGAACAGCCGCGATAGAGATCGTGGTGAAACGCCTGGAAGTCGGGATGACCCTGGCGCAGATACCGCTGTTTCTCGGCGTCGGAGAAGGGCGAGATATCGAGGAAACCCAGCGGATAGCTGTCCCAGGTCGCCACATCGATGTCCGAGCCCACGGCATGGTGGTCAAAGGCCGTAAACCCGCCCATGAAGTTGTGGGTGATCTCGCGTCCAGGGCTCAGCCGTCGCAGGATCTCGACCTGTTCGTCATTGAAACTGCGCACCTGGTCGGAACTGAAGCGCTGGAAGTCCACGACGTGCGACGGGTTGGGCTCCGTGACCGTCCCAACCGGTGGATCGACCTCGTCGAAGGACCTGTATTCCTGGCTCCAGAAGACCGTGCCCCAGGCCGCATTCAAAGCGGCAACGTCGCCATAACGCCGCGCGAGCCAACGCCGGAACGCCCGGCGCGCATTTCCGGAATAGCTCTCGATCGTGTCGTGACAACCGTATTCATTATCCGTCTGCCACATCGCCACGGCGGGGTGCTCGCCATAGCGTTCGCCCATGGCCGTGACGATACGGCGGCACTCGGCGCGATAGGTCTCACTGGAAAAACAGTAATGGCGACGCGAGCCGAAACCGCGAACCTGGCCCTGCGCATCCACCGCAAACATGTCCGGATCGCGATCCACCAGCCATTTGGGTGGTGTTGCCGTGGGCGTTCCCAGGATGACCTTCAGACCGGCCGCGGCCAGCATGTCGATCGCGCGGTCAAACCAGGCCCAGTTATATTGGCCCGGTTCCGGCTCGAAACGCGACCAGGCAAACTCGCCGATGCGGATAAGCGAGAGGCCCAGCCCGGCCATCTGTTGCGCATCCTCGGCCCACCGGCTTTCCGGCCAGTGTTCGGGATAATAACAAACACCCAGACGCATCAGCCTGTCCTTTCAATGTGTATCAAACGCCCGGTCAGCGCTCGGCCCGGATCCAGATTGAGCCCCTCATTCATCAAACCTGCGCCGGAGAACGCCCCCAGCTGCCAGTGGATCGGTGTGCCGTCCAGCGCGATTTCGCTGAGGCTATATCGAGCCGCCGGGTCCAGCCCGGCGAGACGTAATCGGGATTGCAACGGGCGCATCGGCGTCCCGACCCGCATCACCCGCAGCAGGGCCTGACGACCATCATCCGAGCGGACCAGCTGGACATCCGGGTCCGTGTCCGGTTCGGACAGGTTCAGCAAGTCCCCCGCATGCATCCAGTCGCGATGCTGTTTGTAGATCTCGATTCCGCGGATGAGCACGCGCCTGTCATCCTCCGAGACCTTCTCGGGATCCGCTTCGATACCGAAATGTCCGAACAGGGCGGCCAGCACCCGAAACGCCATGGATACCTGTCGCCCGGTCATCGGGTTCGGGCTGGGTCCCACATGGGCGCCCAGGCGTTCGTGCGGCATGACCAGGCCGGCGGCGCGCTGGATGTTCAGCCGGTCGATCGCATCCGTCGCATCGCTGGTCCAGAACCGGTCGGTTCGTGCCGCGATCCCGGCATCAATTCGCCCGCCACCACTTGCGCAACTCTCGATCTCGACCGGATAGCGCGCGCGCAAGCGGTCCAGCAGCCTGTAGAGCCCTTCGGTCTGGGCCCCGGCGCGCACGACGCCGTCCCGGGTTGCCGGATAGAGATCACGATTACAGTCCCATTTGAGATAGGAGATGGCATAACGATCCAGAAGGTCCGAGATGACCGTGAACAGGTGCTCGCGAACCGGTTCCAGCGCCAGGTCCAGGACCAGCTGGTTGCGCCCGGTTGCCAGATCCGTCTCCGGCCATCCCAGCACCCAATCAGGATGCGCGCGATAAAGATCACTGTCCGGGCTGACCATTTCCGGTTCCAGCCACAGGCCAAACTCCATGCCCCCGGCATGCACGGCCTTGATCAGCGGGGTCAGCCCGTCGGGAAAGAGGTCCGCATCGACAGTCCAGTCACCGAGGCTGGTCTGGTCATTGCGCCGCCCCTTGAACCAGCCATCATCCAGCACGAAGCGCTCGGCCCCAAGCGCCGCAGCGCCCTTGACCAGGCCGATGCAATCGGCTTCTGCGACACTGAAATAGCGCGCTTCCCAGGTGTTGAAATGCACCGGCCGCCGCAGCGATCGGCCCTGTCGTCTCTGGCGCGCGTGCAGGCGCGTACTGATCCCGTTAGACCCGGCGCCGGACCGGGTCATCAGCGCGGCAGGCAGATCCAGCGTCTCGCCGCTGCGCAAACACGCCTCTCCGGGCAGGAACAGGCGTTCGGCGAGAACCTGCCCGCTGCCATCAGTCGCCCGTTCTGAGGCCAGCCGGAACGGACCGCTCCAGGCCAGATGCACGGTCAGCCAGCGCCCGTGCGCAACACCGGCATTCGTCTCGGTCAGGCTGAGCGTGGGCCCACCATCAAATCCGGGACGCCCGCTGCGCCCCGATTGCTCGATCCGCCCCGCCGTCCAGCGATGCGTGACCGGATGACCCTCACGCCCCCAGGCTCCGGCATGTGTGCGCACCTCGCTCGCCCAGTCCGGCGCCGGAAGCAGCAGGCTCGCAGCGCGCTGCAGGGACAGGGTGTGCGCCCCCGTATTGCTGACCGAGCCTTCCTGAACCAGGACATCGCCATCAAAACGGAGCCGCGTTCGGACCGTCAGGCCGAGGGCTGCGTCCTCCGCCGTCAGAAGGATCTGCCCGTCCTGTTCAATCAGTTCGGGCTGGCCCAGGCGGATCCGGCGGTGCGTTGCTGTGCAATGACCTTCCACCTGGCTGATGCCATGAAAACCCCGCCCGTGTTCGGGCAGGAGCGCCGGCCCCACCGCTATATCCGGACTGGCAGGCAGGCACTGGAAGCCCGGTGCAGCTGCCATCTCCTCCTCCGCCTGCGGACCGAACCAGGTCAGATGGGCAAGCCCGTCCTCGCCCTGATCAATGATCAAGGACAGCGTGTCGCCGAGGATGCGCGCGCTCACAGGGACCAGTCCTTGCGATGGAAACGCCAGGCATCGGCGACGATCGTTTCGATATCGGAACGTTCCGGATTGAAAGCCAGCAGGTCGCGGGCGCGCTGTGTATTGGACGAGAGGATGGCCGCATCCCCTTCACGACGGGGGTGCAGATTCAGCGGAACGGGAAGACCCGTCACCTTCTCGACGGCGTCAATCACCTGCTTGACGGAAATGCCCTCGCCCGTACCCAGGTTACAGGCAAAGCTCTCCGCGCCGGAGAGGAGGCGGTCGACGGCCGCCAGGTGACCGGTCGCCAGATCATCGACATGGATGAAATCGCGCACACACGTACCGTCCGGGGTCGCATAGTCATCCCCAAACAAGGTAAATTCCGGCAACAAACCCGCTGCGGCCTTCAGGGCGTTTGGGATGAGATGGGTTTCAGGGTCGTGCTTCTCGCCGATTTCCGCGCTCGGGCTGGCTCCCGCAGCATTGAAATAGCGCAGTGCCGCATACCGCAGGACCCCGGTGTGGCTGAGATCGTCCAGCGCCGTTTCCACTGCGAGCTTGGTACGGCCGTACACATTGCCGGGCTTGCGGCTCTCGGCCTCGGTTATGGGGACAATCTGCGGCTGGCCATAGACGGCGCAGGTTGATGAGAAGACAATCACCTCGCAACCATGACGCTGCATGGCGGCTAAGACGCTGAGCGAGCCGGCAAGATTGTTGTCCCAGAAGGCCAGGGGTTCGCGCTCGCCAATACCGACCTCGATGGAGGCGGCAAAATGCATCACGGCATCCGGCTGATGGGTGGCAAAGGTGTGGTCCAGCGCATCACCATCACGGATATCGCCCTCGACGAGCGGTCCCCAGCGCACGAAATCCCGATGCCCGGCGGACAGGTTGTCGAAGACGACGGGGGTATCGCCCCGGGCGGCAATCGCCTTGCAGACATGGGAGCCGATATAGCCCGCCCCACCCAGCACCAGGATCTTCATGCTCAACTCCCTATCTCGCAGACCAGGCGGGCCGCCGGGTGGTTGTCCAGCACGGGCTGGAACCAGTCCTGCCCGACGCCTGCCGGCTTGAGCACCACGATACAGCCGCCAAAGCCGGCCCCGGTGATGCGTGCGCCCGGTGCCCCATGCGCCAGAAAATCCGCCACCAGCCGGTCAATTTCGGGGTTAGAGACGTCGAAATCATCGCGCAACGAGATGTGCGAAGCGGTCATCAAACGCCCGAACGTCTCGGCCTCTCCCGCCTCGAGGGCCCGGATCGCTTCAAGCGCACGCCGGTTCTCGCTGATGACGTGACGGGCAATGGCCTGGTGCTCCGGGTCGAGCACGGACAGGTCGGTGGCATCACACAGCCATTCCTGCTCCAGCTGGTCCGCGGCCTCCAGACATGCCGTTCGCCGCGTCTTGTAGCGCCCGTCGGCCAGTTTGCGTTGTACACCGGAGTGCAGGACTGCGAACCGCCACCCGGATGGCAGGTCAATCGTCTGGAGGGACAGGGTGCGGGTATCCAGCGCCAGGGCTTCTCCCGGACGGGTATGGGCGACGGCCATCTGGTCCATGATGCCGCACGGCACGCCGATAAAGCGGTTCTCGATCTCGCGGGCCAGGACCGCCAGCTCAGTGGCGTCCGTGTCTGCCGGCGCCAGCGCACGCAATACGCCGAGGGTCACGGCAGCAGAGGATGAAACGCCCGCGCCTGCAGGAATGTCGCTGGACAGCTCGGCCCGCGCCCCACCCCTCAGCCAGCCTTTGCGGCGCGCGCACTGCAAGGCGCCAAATACATAATCGGCCCAGTGACCACTCGCCCGGGCATCCAGCTCGGCTTCGGCCAGCCCCTCGAACTGGGCGGATCCAACAATATCGCGCGTGCCGCCGATTTGCGTGACCTCAATCGCCACACCCAGGGGCAGTGCGGCCGGCAGGACCCAGCCACCGTTGAAATCGACCCATTCGCCAATCAGATTGACGCGCCCGGGTGTCCAGCTCTTCGCCATCAGACGGCCTCTCTCAGGGCGGCAGCAGCGGCCTCGGGATCGACGTCGACCGTGAAGACGCCCGTCGATTGCTCGACACCCGCGAGGTATTTCAGGCGCCCCGCCGAGCGCATCAGCGGGTAGAACTGGACGGAGAACTGGTATCTGCCGCAGGTCTCGGCAGGCGCGGCATGGAAACTCATCATATAGGGCATCGGCTCACCGAAGAGCCGGTCGTAACGCGCCACGACATCTCCGAGCAGGCTGGCCAGTCCCTCGACCTCTTCCGCCGAGAACAGCCAGGGACCTGGCGCGCGTGATCGCGTGGAAATCCAGACCTCATAGGGAAAGCGGGACCAGGGCGGACAATGCGCCGTCAGTCCGCCCGCGTCCGCGACGGTGAAGGCCCCACCCCAGCTCATCCGGTCCGCCTCCAGATCATACCCACCAGCGAACCCGGCCTCGGCGCGTGCCTGCGGCCCCGGCACCTCCGGGAACGCATAGATCTGGCCATGCGGATGATGCAGCGTCACGCCCACGGCCTCGCCGCGGTTTTCGAACGGCAACACATAGGCCGCACCCGCGTCGAAATGTTGCCGGTATCTGTCGATGATGGCCTCGATCAACAGGATGCGGCGATCCTGACCAAGCGTGGCAAGACTGCCTTCATCCTCGGGCGAAAACACGATCACCTCGGCCTGCCCCGTGGCCGGCCGGCTCAACCAGCTCGCCTCGGAGGGTTGCGGCGCAAGAGGATGCAGGCTGGGAAATCGGTTGCCGAATACGGCGAGCTCAAATTCGCTGAACGGGATCTCGGTGATCGGCGCACCGGGCCTTGCCGGCGCCAGCGGATTGGCGGCTTTTGAAGGTTTGAAAGTTCTGGCCTGGCGGTGTGGCGCGAACAGTGTCCATTCCTGCCGCAACGGATGAAACCGCATCTCCGACCGGGCGGAAACCTCGTCCTCGAACTCGGGACCGGGCTCGCCCTGGTGGGGGGTGTAGCCGTAAAGGCAGAGCTGGCGCCCGTCGGTTTTTTGGTGATCGCGGCGATAAATCTGACGCGCGCGTCCCTGCAGCTTGGTCTGCATTCTCACTACCCCATCCAACCCGACAGGATTTTGAGCGCTTTACGAGCTTCAAATCAACGAAGAAACACCGGCACCAAACTGGCAACCCAGAGAGCGGGTGCAGGAGTGTGTTCGTTCCGCTCAATCGTCGGACACGACTTCGCAAGCACCGAAGACGCGAGGAAGAAACCGCCAGTTCATGGAAAGAGACCAGACCTGCCGGTCTGAGTGGCGAGGATGTCAGGCGAATACTGACAGGACTCAATGCTCACGATTGTCGCTTGCCGAACAGGCCAGTGCCCAGAACATGAGCATAAGACCCATCATTTCGAGTGATTCCTCCACGGTTGCGAGCAAATCCCGCTTGAGATCGACCACACCGGACCGATCAGGGTCGATCGTGGCGATATATTCACCAGCGATGAGTTCAACGCCGGCTGCTCCGGAGACATACACTGAACCGGCGACCAGCAGTGCCAAAATCAAGCGCCTGTTCTGACGAACAAGCCAAGGTAGGAGCCTCCATCCAGCCAGTGCAGCCGCAGCCGCATAGGGAAGCGGCCACGCGGCGTACGGCAAAAACCCAGACTCGATGTAATAGTGTAATGCCGCGTCTACCCGCTCATGAATTGATGCAAATTCATCAATCGCGAGAAACAGAAGTATCGCCGCTATCAAAACCCAGCCGGAGCGGTCAATCTCGACCAATCCGTCGTTACGGGCGTGGAAGAATGCCAGCATCGACCCGCCAAGAAGCAGCAAGACCGAGTACAGGGTGGGCAAATTCTGCTCGCGGTCGAAGTGAAACAGGGTGACCAGGCCCCACGCATCTCCAATGTCGAGCCGGTGAACAAGCACCAGTGCGGCCGCGTTTCCTAGCAGCAAAACGCACCAGACAAGCACCACGCACTTCATGACCGGGACGACTGGAAGGCTGATGGTGATGTGACGCATGGGCTGTCCTCGCGCTATCTACCTGTGACGTTTCAAACACCAGACCGTTCCCACAACTCTCTGATATTGTGTAATTATGTCGAAATCCGGCTATGGCACATCCAATTTCTTTTGCATTTTGCAAAAGCCTTTCTCGCTATTTGCGAATTGCAACACGCATATCGCATCACACCCCACGAGGGATAACTCTAAGTATTTATTTTAATTGATTTATTTGCCCACATAATGCTGGCCCGCGACTTGCGACCTCCAAGGGCAGGAGGCCAAGATGCGCAAAGACTTCAAACTATCCTCGCCCAACCAGATCCGGGCATTCGACCGGGCACTGTTTGATTATCTGAATGTGGTTTTCGAGCGCCCGAACCCGCGCAGCGTGTTTGTCGAAGCGCGCAATGAGGGCAGCGAGACGGTCAAGACCATCGATTGCAATTGCCCGCAAACGGCGATTGAACTCGCCAACCACATCGCCAGTGCCCTGGCCCAACGCTCCGCTGGCAGGGCTTGATTCGATGAAAGCGCTGCTCGCTCTCCCCCTGGCCCTGACTCTGGCATCCTGCGCTACCGCGTTCGAGGAACCGCGCAATACTGTCGACCTGACAACCCAGGCTTACACCACCGCGCGGCGCCCGATGACCAACGTCGCGGAGGTCCCGCTGCGCGGGCAGGGCCGCTATGGAGACCTGGCACGCTGCGCGGATGCAGACCTGCCGATGTCCACCGTGGAGGGGCTGAGCTACGCAGCAAGTTCGGTTCTGGATACTCCGCCCCTGTCGCCCGGTGACATGCTTCGCCTGAGCGTCCCGGCCGGCGAGATGTTCAACGGAAGTTACATCATTGCTGCTGATGGACATTTGTCCGTGCCGCACCTGCCGCCGGTCCCCGCAGCCGGGTTCTCGGTGGAGGTTGTTGAAGCCTTGCTGGCGGAAATGTTTATCGAGGCCGGCTTGTATCGCGCCGGTTTTCTGCAGATTGATCTGGATGTGGCCCAGTGGGCCCCCGTCCAGGTCTATGTATCGGGCGCAGTTTTCCAGCCTGGAGACCAGTTCCTCAACGACCGGCAGGCCGATGCCGTACAGGGTACACGTGTTGACGCCCAGGGCGACATCTCGTCGGGTCGTACGCTCATCTCCGCCCTGTCCGCGGCCTCGGGCTTGCGCCCGGATGCCGACGTTCGACACGTTGTTCTGGTCCGCGATGGTCAGCGCCAGATCTACGACATGTCCGGTGCATTCAGCGGCCAACGGGTCATGGACCCGCTGCTGGCCGCCGGTGACCAGATCCACGTCCCCTCGCGAGGATGTTTCCAGGAAGCGCTGGCTCGGCCGAGCCGGGTTACCATACCGGGCATTCGCGTGTTCATGTCAAACCTGACGACCCCGGCCTCGTCGAACTCCCAGTCCGCCATCAACCGCGACACAACCAGCCTGCCCTACGGAACCCGGTTCCTGCAGGCCCTGGTGACCGCCAACTGTGTCGGCGGCACGCAGGCGACCAACGCAGACCGCTGGGCCGTCCTCATCTCCCGCAATCCGGTAACCGGCGAAAGCGAAGTTATCGCCCGCTCGATCGAGGGCCTGGTTCGCCGGGCAGATCGCGATGCGTTCAACCCCATTCTTCTGCCCGGGGACGCCATCGCCTGTTACGACTCTCATGTCACCAATGTTCGCGACGTGATCAGCGCCTTCAGTGGCGTCCTGAACCCCGCGATCAACCTGACCATTCTCAGCGGAGCGTCCCGATGAAACGACCGCTGATCCCGAACCCGCCAGAGCCACCGCCGCGCGACACTCCTCGAACCCTGCTGCGCGACGCGGACTTCGCCACCGCCCGTTCGTCCCTCCTAGGGCGGTTGGTCGTCGGCTCTGGCGGACCCCGCCGGTGGCTGCGCTATGTCATGGTTCTCCTGATCGGCGCCCTGTTTTTCGGCAGCACTGCGAGCTTCTACTACCTGACGACTCCAAAGACCTATGTCAGCGGCTTCACCCTGATCCTTCCCGGATCCGGCGCGGGCGCCAACGTAAACCTGACAGAGCTGGGGCAAGCGACGACCGCGACCTCGTCCGCGTTCTCGAGTACGTCACTGAGCCCGACCGAAAACTACAAGCGCCTGCTGCAATCTGACCGGATCCGCGGAGCCGCGGCCCGGCTCGCCAATGTGCCGGCTGAGGGTTTTGCCACCACGCGTGTCAGGCTGGTTGACCGGACTCCGCTGATCTATGTCCGACTGACTGAAAATGATCCGGAAGGCGCGCTCCACGCCGCCAATGCCCTGCTCACGGCATTCCAGAGCAATCTCGACGCACTGCGCCAGGAGGAGCTGGATGCCCGCGATCTTGCCTATCGTGAGAGCCTGGCCGGGTATGAACGCAATGTCGTTGCAACGCGCCAGGCCGTGCTGGAATTCCAGGCGGAAAGCGGCCTCATCTCGATTGAACAATACCAGTCGCTGGTGACAGAAACAGACGAGCTTGAACGCACGCTTGATGTCGCCATCAACAACGCACGCGCACTGTCTCGCCGCTCCGCGCGCCTGGGCGAGTTGATCGACCTGCCCGAGGACGTTGCCGCGCGCGTACTGGTATTGCGCGGCGATGCCATCTTCGACGCCCTGCTTGCGCAATTGTCCGAAAGCGCGACTCTGCTGGCCGGCTTTGAAAACATGTACGGCCGCAATCATCCTGAAATGCGGGCAGAGACAGAACGTCATGCCGGACTGTTCGATGCCCTGAATGCGCGGGGCGAAGCTCTGCTCGGGGCAGCCGGGTACGGCCTTCTGCGTCTGGCCGAAATCCAGCTCGATGACGAACGCGCGGAACTGCTGCGCCAGGTCGTGGACCTGTCGGCGCAGGCAGAAGGTGCGCGCACGGAAGCCCGTTCGCTGCAGGACCGGCTGATCCGCAACGAACAGCGTGTCGAACAACTCGCTCCGGTCGCAGCTCGCCTGGACGCCCTGCTGCGCGAGCACCAGGTGGCCGAAACGGTTTTCGCCTCCGCCCTGGCGCGTCTGGACACGTCCCGTGCCGATGTCTTCGCATCCTATCCTCTGGCGCAGTTGCTGGAACCGCCAGCGCGCCCGGATCGCCCGTCATCCCCCTCCAAGAAAATCGCTGCCCTCGCAGCAGTCGGAGGCTTTTTCCTCTATTGCATGGGAGTATTGCTGCTGTGGCTTCGCCTGCCGCTCATCCGCGCGCTGTGGAAGATTATCTAGTCGCGCTTGCACTCGCCGCGACCTGGCCGGTCTACATGATCGGAGGACTGTATGTCCTCGGCCCGGTTCTCGGTGTTTGCCTGACCGCGATTGTCCTGGTCCGCAAATATGTCAGGACACCCACAACCCCGCGCCCCGCACCGCCCAACATTCCAATCGGTGTATGGATCTGGACGGCCGGCATGGTGGTCATGCTGATCGCACTCTGGGTCGGCCACTGGAGCTTCGAGCTGTCCACAGGGCAGACCATCAAGTCCTCCATCGGATGGGCAAAAGGCTGGGCCCTGTTCGCGATGTTTACCCTCGCCGGCGCGTGCCTCGACATTCGCTTCGAAACCATCCTGAAGGCGGCAGGCTTGACCTCGCTGATCACCCTGCTCCTCACGCCCGTCCTCTATGTCGCTCCGATGGTTGGACTTCCTGAAGTCCTGTTTGTCTCCCCCTTCCGTTTCGTTGGCGGGCCAGGGCCCGAATTCTTTGCGGTTCAGCTGTATTCCATCGACCCGATGGATGGATTGCCGCGCTGGCGCTTCTTCACACCCTGGTCCCCGGCGGCTGGATTGATCGGCAACCTCTACCTCATCCTCGCCCTGGAAGACCGTCGAACGTTCTGGAAAGTCACGGGCGTCCTGGCAGCCCTGGCCATTATCATCCTGTCCAAATCCCGCCTGGGGCTGTTGACGGCGGTCATCGTCTGGCCGACCGCTTTCGGCGTCTCGCAATTGCGCAGAAGCATCCTGTGGCTTGGCGCAGCAGTTCCCGCATTCCTGGCCGGTCTGTTCTCGCCCTTCATCCTTACCCAGCTCAACGCCGCCTATGCAGGCCTGCGTGGCATGCGCGCGAACTCCAACCGCGTTCGGGAAGCACTGGGTCGGATCGCGATTGATCGTTGGTGGAATGAAGCTCCTGTCTGGGGACACGGTGTCGTCGAGCGCGGACCGCATCTGGTCGAATACATGCCCATCGGCAGCCACCACACCTGGTTCGGATTGCTGTTTGTGAAGGGGGCCGTCGGCGTTGCAGCACTGGCCCTTCCCCTGCTCTGGAGTCTGCTGGAGTTTGCCCTTTTGGCCCTGTCCAGCAGAATTGGACGCGCTGCGTTCGCAATCACCCTCCTGCTCGCCCTGTTTACGATCGGTGAGAACCTGGAGATCCTCACTTATCTGTTCTGGCCGGGCATGGTCGTAATGGGGCTTGCAATGCGCGAAGCCTCGGAAAAACGCACGTCGAATTCATTTGAGAGGCCCACGGCATGAGCCATCCAGTCCGTCCGTTGCTGTTCGTTCCGCGTTATTGGCCGGGCATGGGAGGAGCTGAACTGCACTCCCGCCGCCTGGCACAGGAACTCGCCCTCCAGGTTCCGATCGAAGTGGCCCGGTGCTGCGATGAAGAGGCATGCCCAACTGACCTTGCCTTTGCCTACGCCGAACCGCGATGCGTGCGCGACGATGACATGCTGGTTCACACCATCGCCCCCGCAAATTCCTGGAAGGGCGGTATTCGGCTCCTCGCTGAAGCGTCGAAGCGGTCACGCATTGCCAGGGGTGTTTATGGCCACCTGGCACGCCGCCTCGCCCGATCGAGTTTTCAAAACATCGCCGACGGAGCGACCGTTGCGCATGCAATCTACAATGGCTTCACGCCCGGCGCCCAGGCACTGCAGGCGCTCGGCAAGCCGTTTGTCTGGACGCCTCTCGCCCATACAACCAAACCGACCGGGACCGCCTGGTCATCACCTCAGTTTCGCGCACTGTATCGCAAGGCGGATGCTCTCATCGCCATGACTGATTTTGAGCGCGAATGGCTGATCGGTCAGGGAGCGTCGCCATCGCGCGTCCATGTCTGCTCCATGGCGCCCTTGTTCGCCGAAGATGTCCCCGAACCTCAACGGTTCCGAGAAAATCACGCCCTGGGCGAGGACCCCGTCATTCTCTTTCTGGGCCGTACCGCGCAATACAAGGGCTATGGCACCGTTCTGGAAGCAACGCCCCGGATCTGGGAACAACACCCGACCGCGCGATTTGTATTCGCCGGCCCGGTTACATCCGAGGCAAGCGCGCTGTTTTCCCAACATCAGGATCCCCGCATCCTGGTGACTGGCCCGCTCACAGACGCCGACAAGAAGTCCGCGCTGGCAGCGTGCAGCCTGGTATGCGTCCCGTCGACCGAAGAAAGCCTCGGCGTCGTATATCTGGAGGGCTGGTCGTTCGAGAAACCGGTGATCGCCGCCGATATTCCTGCCCTGCAATCCGTAATCGAGTCCGGCAAAGACGGCCTGCTCATCGAGCCCTCCACACTGGCTGTCGCCAACGCGGTCGCTGAGTTGCTAGGCCGCCCGAGCTGGGCTGCCGAATTGGGCAAGAATGGCGCCCGTAAGGTTGAGCGCCAATATAACTGGGTGTCCATCGCGGACGCCCATCTGAAAATCTACCAATCTGTGATCTGACACTGGCGGCTGGCGCCTAGTTTGCAGGCGCTGCACCCGGCAAGGCGATTGCCTCGAGCTGCGCGAAGACAGCTTCCGGCATAATCCTGAGGGCGATCGCCGCCAGAAGTGTTGTTGCCGTTTTCACCGGTTCGCGAAGCAGTGCGACCGGTGCCTTCATCAGAGCCCTGGTTGTCAATTTCAATGCTAGACCCCGATCGCGCATCCGTACGGCTCGACGCGCGAGATAACGAAGCTGGAACGCTTCAGCGGCCGCCTCCCAGCGACGTGCGAAATGCGGCGAAATCCCTCGCACCTTGTTGCGAACGTACAGCCAGCTGTCGAATTGCGCCTCGATATTGGCCGAAAGCCCGCCCGCATTGACACGATAACCGGTGAGAGCTCCCGGGATGCCCTCAAACTGCCAATCAGTCTGCAAGGCGATGCGCAACCAGCAATCGATATCCTCAGACTGTTTCAGACGTTCATCGAACCATTCCGTTTCTCCTGCAAACCGGGAAGAGGGTTGCGCAATGCTATCAAAGACCGCGCGTCTGATAACGGGCGTGGACCCATTACTCACCGGGTTTCGCTGGAAAATGTCGCGCGCCGAGATATTGGTCAGCCGAGGGCGCTGTTCCATGCCCAGGGGCACGCCCCGCTCATCGATCAGCTTGGCCCCGGAAAAACTAACGCCCACGTCCGGCCTCTCGCGCAAATGCTCCAGATGCCGCTCCAGCTTCTGGGGGTGCCACAAGTCATCCGAATCCAGGAAGGCGATGATCTCCCCACGGGCATAGCGAATTCCGCTATTGCGTGCCCCTGCGAGCCCCCGATTTTCCTGGCTGATGATACGAACCCGCGGGTCAATGAACGCCCGGCAAAGCTCGATTGAATTGTCCGAACCGCCATCATCAATGATGAGTAGTTCAAGATTCTCATAGGTCTGGGCCAAGACACTCTCGACCGCCGCCTCGACATATCTCTCGACATTGTAAACAGGCATGGCAACAGAAACGATTGGAGAGGTCATCGTACATACTCCTTGATACGGGGGATGGGCAGAAACATGGCCAGCGCTGCCAGCAGGGTCAGGCCGACGCGCCACGGCATTCGGCAAAAGATCAGAGGGTCCGCAGAACAGGCTCGGGCAATCAGCGCCAACGCTGTTGCCGGCAATCCGCTTCTCAAAGCCCGTCTCGCCTGGTTGCGATGGAAGTCCGCGACCAGCCCACGCCAGATCGGGTCCACCAGTTGCGGCGCAATGGCCCTGGCCCGGGCCATGAAAAGGCGCCAGCTCTTGGCGGTCAGCGCGAGATCGGCGGAACGCGACTGGTCCGACACACGATAGTCCAGCAACACCCGATCAATACCTTCCAGCGTGAACGAGGTTTTGCTGGCCACCCGGAACAGGAAATCCTGGTCCTCGATATGCGCCATGCGCGGGTCGAAGTCGCCCACCTGCTCGATCACGCTCGTTCGCACAACGATATTCGATGTCGTGCAGACCGGGTTCTCGGACAATAATTGTGCCGGCGTGAGAACATCAAAATGTGGCGTCGGTCGCCGCGCGGCCTGACCATCCCCGTCCAGCAACGCAACACGCGTGTAGACCACACCGACATGCGGGTTGCGGCTGAAGTGCGCCAGACACGCCCCCAACCGATCCCTGTGCCAGTGGTCGTCTGCGTCAAGGAAGGCGATCAACCGACCCCGCGACAACTTGATCCCCACATTGCGAGCAGCAGCGGGACCCGCGTTCTCCTGCGCGGTTACCCTGATACGCTCATCCAGCGCCTCCAGGCCCAAAGCGATTTCGAGCGTGTCATCAGAGGAGCCATCATCTACCAGGATCAGTTCCCAATTGCGGAATGTCTGTGCTTGAACCGAGAGCACGGCTTTGGTGATCGTCGCCCGTGCGTTGAAGACGGGCATGACCACTGAGATTGTCGGATGACTAATCATGAATTTGGCTCCTTTCGAGACGTGAATGAGGGCTGCGGGCGTTGAGTGTCAGGACGGTGGGATAAAGAGCCAGCGCGATCAGGGTCGCTGCGAGCGCGAGCGCGATGGCGGCGGCGACCAGACCGATCTGGGCGCCCATCAGAATTGCCCCCAGGCAGACGGCTGTTGAGGCGAACACGGCGAGAAACTCAAACCGGGGCAGGCCGGATGCGCGCAGCAGCAGCGCACAGGCATCGGTCAGGAGCTTGGCAGGCCCGCTCAGGCAGAGAACAGCGATCAGGGGGATGGCGAAAGACCATTCCTCGCCAAAGACCAAGGGGACATAGAAGGGCACCGCAGCGGCCTGCAGCAGGAAAACACCTGCCAGAGGCGCCGCAACAGTCCGCAGGCCCTCGCGGAATGCCGCGACTGCCGACCCGGTGGCTCGAATGGCCGCGCAAAGATTGGGATAAAACGCGCCATTGAAGGCTGTCGACAAGGCCGATGAGAGGCCTAATCCGGCGTTGAAGGCGAAGTAGTAGACCCCCAGCAACTCAAGGCCGCAGACCGCACCGATAATCAGCTTGTCAACGTGAAGTCGTGCTGCATTGAGCAATTCGGATCCCAGGACCGGGGCTGCGAAAACCACCAGCTTGCGCGGAGATGAGAAACCAGCGCTTCGGTCCGGACGCCAGGGCCGCCCCCACATCACTCCAATCAACCACAGTGGAGCGGTCAGGAGTTTCGGCAGGACAATCGCCCACGGCCCGAAACCGGTAAGCGCAAGGCCTGCGGTCAGTATATTGTCCGTCGAGACCTGGACCGCATTGACGGTCGCGAGGCGCGACATGCGCTGCTGACGCTGCAGCATCCACCCGTGCGGAACACCCGCCGGCATGACCAGATAGACCCCGGCCAAACAGACGATCATCAAGGCGACCTCGCCCGACCCGGTCGAGCGCGCGACGATACCGGCCACGAGCACCTGCACGCCTGTCAGAACAAGGCATGTCGCCCATCCAGCCAGATGAGCCGTGCGCATCAGCGCCGGCAAATCGTCTTCATCTGCGGCAACAACTGCTGCGCCGATACCGTTCTGGTTGAACACCCGTACGAGCTCGAACACGGTGATCGCCACAGCAGCCGTGCCAAACTCAATCGGGGTGAGCATGCGCGCCAGACAGATCGCTGCGAGGATCCGGGTGACGCGGGAGACCATTTCAGCGGACGCCAGCCAACCAACATTCCTGAGCAAGGTGTGCGAGCGGAGTCTGTCTACCACCAACTGGATCATGAAAGTGTCCTTTCGTTGATCCTGAGGTTTCAATTCCGGCGCCAGACACCTGGAAATCTATTTATATGAATAATTTCAGAAGTTTATGAATTCCCTTCTTTCAGGCAGCACGATCGGAATTCGCGATATGCGAGACAGATCTGGCAAATCACGCCTCTGACCATTGCATTTTGAAAATCAACTGCGCGCCAACTTCACTTCTATATTCGAATTAAAATCATTAAAACATACACTTAGATACTATTCTGCAAAACTGGTTCTCAGCTTGAAGCACTCCGAGTGAAGTTTAAGGAGTAGTAACATGGTTGATTTGCCGCTGACCGCATCGGATGAAAGCCTGGCCTCGATCGCTGCATTCAAGCCCCAGACGACGACCTTTTGCCAACCGACAAGAGAGGAGGTCGGCCCGACAACCGATGTCCTGGGGCTCCAGCTTCTTACCTTGTCGCAGTCAGAGACCATCGATCTCCTGATTGAACGCCTCAACCACAGGGCCAAGACTCGTATTGCCTTCCTGAATGCGCATTGCGCCAATGTCGCATCAACGGACTGGCAGTATCGCCAAGCCCTGGAGTCGTGCACCTTGGTTCTGCCGGACGGCATCGGCATTGAGATGGCCAGCCGCCTCGGTGGAGATCCGATCAAACATGATCTCAATGGCACGGACTTGTTTCCTAAACTCTGTGACGCTCTGCGCGATGCCGACAAATCGGTATTCTTCCTCGGCGGGCGGCCAGGGATCGCGGAAGCTACGGCGCAGGCGGCGGTGAAAACCTGTCCAGGCTTGCGCATCGCAGGCACCCAACATGGGTATTTCGGCCCACAGGACGAAACCGCCATTATCGACCAGATCAATGTGGCACGCCCGGACGTGGTGCTGGTCGCGATGGGTGTTCCTGTTCAGGATACCTGGCTGGCCAGGGTAGGCGCCCGCATCAATGCTCCATTATTGGCAGGTGTCGGCGGCCTGTTCGATTTCGTCTCCGGCGCAACGCCCCGCGCACCGGCATGGGTACGCAAAACCCGCCTCGAATGGGCCTACCGGCTGATCCAGGAACCACGCCGGATGTGGAAACGATACCTTCTCGGAAACATCGCCTTTGTCGCACGAGCGCTGGCTCATGGCTGGAAACGACGCTCAGCGGCTCGCCGAAAAACACTCAGCCTGGCCCTCAAGCGCGCACTCGACCTCTCCGCCAGCGCCCTGGCCATCACCGCACTCTCGCCAGTCCTTCTGCTCACAGCGCTCTCGATCCGACTGGAAAGCCGTGGCCCGGTATTGTTCCGCCAACAACGGGTCGGCGAAGACGGAACGACTTTCGAGATGTTCAAATTCAGATCCATGTACACCGACGCAGAGGCCCGGCTGGATCAGCTTCTACAGGCTAATGATCGTGACGATGGCGTCACCTTCAAACTCAAGCACGACCCCCGCGTAACCGGCATCGGTCGCTGGATCCGAAAGTATTCGATCGATGAGTTACCCCAGCTTTTCAACGTCTGGCGCGGGGACATGTCGCTTGTCGGCCCTCGCCCGGCACTACAGCGCGAAGTGGAGAGGTATTCCGCATTGGATCGCGAGCGCCTTTGCGGCAAGCCCGGTATCACCGGCATCTGGCAAGTGAGCGGTCGCGCTGACATTCCGTTCCAGAAAATGGTCGAGATGGATGTGCGCTATCTCAAGACGCGGACACTGATCACGGATCTTGTCATTCTTGCCCGGACGCCTCTCGCTGTTGTGTCCGCACGGGGCGCTTACTGACGCAAACACCCCATAATGGTGGTTGCAAAATGAAAAAATGTGGTGTTGCATATTGCAATGACACTGCAATATGCAACAAATTGTGTCGGGCGAGATCCCACTAAACCTTTGATCAAAGGTCACATCTCGGCCCACAAGACCCGGCCCTCCCCTTGCAGCGCCCAGCACTGCGAGAAGGAGATCCGGGATGACACACGCCAAAACAACCTCATCGACAACAGGGGCACTCGGGAGGTTAGCCGTGGGCTCTCATGACCAACACGCCGAGGACGCGGATGCCGCTTTGCGAGCTGCGCTCTTCCAGGCGGCCCTCGACTGCATCATCATTATCGACTCCGCCGGGTTGATCGTGGAGTTCAACGAAGCAGCTGAACGAACCTTTGGTCACAAGCGCGGCGCCGTGCTGGGGCAATGCATGGCCGAAATCCTGGTGCCCGAGAAGCTGCGCAATGCACATTTCTCAGGCATGGAGAAATACCTGCAATCAGGAGCCCATGCCGTCTTGGGAAAGCGAATCGAAGTTCCCGCCCTGCACAAGGATGGACGCGAACTAATGGTCGAGCTGGCGATCACGCCGGTCCACCTTACCGATCAGACGTATTTTACAGCCTACCTGCGTGACATCACAGAGCGCCTGGCCGCCGAAGCAGAACTCAAGAATTCCCGCCAGCGCTATCGCGACCTGTTCGAGAGCTCCGGCGACGCGATCTTCATCCATTCGCTGGATGGAAAGATCATCGATGTAAACGAGAGTGCGGAACAACTGGTCGGCTGGAAGCGGGATGAATTGATCGGCATGCGTCTTCCAACGCTCCACCCGGTCGACGACCACGCAGTGGCCAAGACCGCAATCGCGAAGGTCCGGGAAGCGGGAGACACCCGCCTGGACATCCGCTTCCTGCACAAGTCAGGCGTCGAAATTCCAACCGAAGTGAATGCACGAACATTTGAGGCAGACGGAGAGGTTCTGGTGCATGCGGTCGTGCGAGACGTATCAGAAAGGGCGCGGACCGAAGCCGAACTAAGAGCGGCAAAAACCGAGGCCGAACAAGCGAATGCCGCCAAGACCGAGTTTCTGGCCAATATGAGTCATGAAATGCGCACGCCGCTGAATGGTGTCATCGGCCCGCTCGGTCTGATCCAGCGCTCCGAGCTAAGCCCCGAGGCCGCACGCATGGTGAAACTGGCAGAGCGCTCCGCAGAAAGCCTGCTGACCCTGATCGACGACGTTCTCGACATCAGCCACATCGAATCCGGGCGCATCGAGTTGAGCGACGAAGCCTACGCCCCCAACGACATCCTCGACCAGGTCCGCGAGATATTTTCCAACTCAACAGCGGACAAGGGCATCAGCCTTGCCGTCGATAACCTTCCGGAGACCCTGCGACTGGTCGGAGACGCAGGCCGGGTTCGCCAGGTCCTGTTCAATCTGGTTGGCAATGCGATCAAGTTCACGTCGTCCGGCTCGGTCACAGTCAAGGCAGGGCTGACATCATCACCGGACGGACCGCAACTCTCCTTCTCGGTCATCGATACTGGCGTAGGTTTTGACCAGGACCGTCTGCCGGAACTGTTCTCACGCTTTCAACAGGGCGGTGGCGCCAGCTCGGTGACGGATGGTGTAGGCCTCGGGCTCGCCATCACGCGGGAGCTTGTGGAGCTGATGGGGGGTGACATCGACGCAACCAGCAAGGTGGGCGAAGGCAGCACTTTTTGTGTGCGAATTCCGGCGATAGACGCAGCCCCGGAAACTCCGTCAACTCCTGACAGACAACGCCAATCGGAACATCTGCAGGGGCGTGTCCTGTTGGCGGAAGACAGCAATACCAACGCCGTCGTCGTTGCCAATATGCTGGCCAGAATTGGAATCGAGCCTGTAATCGTTCCCGACGGAGCGGCAGCGGTTCAAGCCATTGAGGACCAGGTGTTCGATCTGATTATCATGGACGTCGGAATGCCTGTAATGGACGGCCTGGAAGCGTCTCGACTGATCCGCCAGTCCGGCAACAATATTCCCATCATCGCCCTGACAGCGCACGCACTGCCCGAAAACCGGGAACAGACCCAGGCGGCCGGCATGAATGGATTCCTGACCAAACCCATCCGATTGAACGAGCTTGTACGCGAATTACGCAAATGGCTGCCTGCCGCCGACATCGCCGCGCACGCTGTACTCGATCCTGGCTGCATCACCGAACGCTGGGAAGACGACCTGGATGGGTATGCCTTTGTCCTCGGCATCTTCCTGGATGAGCTTGCCAACCGGCAGGCAACCATCACCGAACATCTGCAGTCCCAAGACCTGGGCAGGCTGAGACATGAGGCCCACGCCATCAAGGGTGGTGCCAGCAATGTCGGCGCCGACGCCTTGTCACACGCCGCGGGGCGACTGGAACACGCCTCCGGTATGGATCAGCGTGACGGCACTCTGGACAGGCTGCTGGCCAACCTGGGCCGTGCCGCCGAGGCCTTCAGACAGGAGGCCGAGAAACACATCACCCCACCCCAAGGAGAACAAGGATGAGCATTGGCCGCGTCCTGATCATTGAAGACAGCCCGTCCCTGGCCCGCACCTACGAGGCCCAGCTCAAACGCGATGCGGCCGCGATCGAGATCGCCGAAGATGGGGCCGCCGGCGAACGCGCCATGGGCGCTGGCCGACCTGACTGCATTCTCCTCGACCTGAACCTGCCCGACGCCAACGGCATGGACCTGCTCAAGGCGTGGCGCGCATCCGGCGTGACAACGCCGGTCGTCGTGATCACCGCCAACGGCTCGATCAATGTTGCCATCGATGCCATGCGCGAGGGCGCAACGGACTTTCTGGTCAAACCCTTTGGCGCCGACCGTCTGATCACGACCGTGAAGAATTCGGTTGAGAAATCCAAGCTGGAAAAGGTCGTTCGAGCGCTCGAGCAGAGCAAACCGAAGACCCAGTTTGCGGAGTTTATCGGCTCCTCCCTGCCCATGCAGGCCGTCTACCGCGTATTGGAAACGGCCGCCCCGTCAAACGCCGGCGTGTTCATCACCGGCGAGACCGGAACGGGCAAGGAATTGGCGGCCCGCGCTGTGCACAACTCCAGTGCCCGTGCCGGCAGGGCCTTTATCGCCGTGAACTGCGGCGCCATCCCGAAAGATCTGATCGAAAGCGAACTTTTCGGTCACGTAAAGGGCGCCTTCACCGGCGCAACATCGGACCGGGCCGGCGCTGCGGAATTGGCGAATGGCGGCACACTATTCTTGGATGAGATCGGCGAAATGCCGATTGACCTGCAGCCGAAACTCTTGCGCTTCCTGCAAACCGGAACCTATGCGCGGGTCGGCGACAGTCGCGTTCGTCAAACCGACATCCGGATTGTTGGCGCAACCAATCGTGACCCGTGGGGCGCTGTGCGCGCCGGCCAGTTGCGGGAGGACCTTTACTTCCGCCTGAACGTCATACCTGTTGAGCTTCCGCCGTTGCGTGACCGCGGCGGCGATGTCCTCGCTCTCGCTGACGCCTTCCTGACACGATACGCCGAAGATGAAGGCCGCGACGCCTTGCTGTTCACCGAGGATGCCCGCCAGGCCTTGCTCGCTCACCACTGGCCTGGAAATGTCCGGGAGCTGGAAAACCTGGTCCGTCGCTGCGTTGTGTTGGCCGAAGGGTCGACGGTGGAGGCCTCAGACCTGGCGCTCGAACAGGGCTTTGCCCCTCGGAGCGAAGCGTTGTCCGCTGGAGTTGAGGCGACGCCCGCAACTCCGCAACCCCGCGTCACGGGCATGGCACCTGCTGCGGCATCTCCGAGCGGCAACGGTATTGAGCCGCTGTGGGTTGTCGAGAAACGCGCCATCGAACACGCGATCGCGCTGTGTCATGACAATATAACCGAGGCCGCGAAAAAGCTGGAAATCGCTCCATCCACGATCTATCGCAAGCGGGAACAGTGGGTCGAGAAAACCTGAATCGTCTTTAGGCTCGACCATAACCTGCCCAACGATACCGATCACGGGAACAACTGATACCCAGTTGCTTCCGGTGTTTCGCGACCGAGCGACGCGCTATCGCGATGCCCATTGCGCCAAGCCGGGACGAGATCAGCGCATCGGACATTTCGCCGGGGACGGCCTCCTCGCGGATGAGCCGATTTATATGAGCCCGAACCGCTGTTGAAGAAGACGCTTCACGCCCCTCATCTTGCCGGTCGACCGAGACCGAGAAGAACTGCCGGAGGGCCAGCACACCTCGCCGCGTCAGGATGTATTTGTGCGCCACCGCACGGCTGATCGTCGATTCATGGACACCCAGCTCCGCCGCCACCTCTCGCATGGTCAGCGGAATGAGATGGACGTCCCCTTCCTCCAGAAACCGATACTGGCGCCGAACCAGCAGACGCCCGACGCGCAGCAAGATTGCGCCTCGCTGCCTCAAAGCCTGCTGCAGCCAGTTCACCTCGAGCTGCGCGGACTCCAGAAACCGGTGCGCCTCGGCGCCGAGCGTCCGGTCGGACCGCCAGTTCCGGTAGTCGACCTCCATGCTCAGCCGCGGACCACACCCGCGTGCCAGTACGAGCTGGGTGTCACCGTCGCCCCCGGACCTCAGAACAAGGTCCGGCCTTACTTCAATGGGCTCAACAGGATCGTATTTGAGCCCCGGCGTCGGATCGAGCTGGCGCAGCAGGTCGAGCATGTCACGCAGCTCCACTTCATCAACATCACAAAGCCGGGCAAACGCGCTTGCCGGCACCTTGTGCAGCTCCGCCAGGTGTTCGAACAGTTTTCGCCACGCCTTTCGGGACTTCACGGCAGGATCCAGCTGAAGCCAGAAGCATTCTGGCAGATTGCGGGAGGCAACTCCGGCTGGTTCGAGCGATTGCACCAATTGCAGCGCCTTTCCGGCCTCGACATATTCACGCTCGATCCGCTCCCAATCGCCCGGGTCCAGTCGACCGGTGGGGTCAAGGCTATCAATGATCATGCACGCCAGGTGTCGTACGCCGGCGCTGGTCCGCACCAATCCCAGCTGCGCCTTGAGGTCCTCTCCCAGGTGTCGACGCTCAGGCATCGAGGCAATCCTGTCTTCGCATTGCCCGGCAGACCCTCGCGATCGGGCCCATGTCGGCATCTCGGCGATCAACGGATTGGCCTCGCAAATCGCCGCCACCTCGCGCTCCAGATCATCCTGAGCAAGCCCCAGCAGATACATGGAGCGCTGAAGCTCCGGAGATATCGTCTGTTGCGTCGACAGCGAGTGAGAAATCTTGAAACGATGTGACAACTGGTTCATGGCGTCCCCCACCACCAGTATCCGCCCGCCAGCCCACCTCTCCAATACCTATACTTTTCAGTAAGATAGACAAAATGCGCCGCTTCCTGCGAAGAAACGCGTTGCAATTTGCATCGCGATCTCTCGCGAAACGCATTGCAGGTATTGGCGCGGATCGGGCCGGGCCTCCCAAAGCCCCAGCAAATGAAGCCCTTCCGGCAGGTTGCATGTTCAATGCGCCGTCCGGTCAAACCTTTGCAGCCTCCAGAGACAGGATTGCTGCATCGGAGGATGAGATGACGCGCAAAATTCTTGTTCTGGGGGGAGCTGGCTATATCGGCGCCCATGTCGCCAAGGCTATCGCCCTGCGTGGCGACGTGCCGATAGTCATGGACAACTTGTCGTCGGGCCGGTCCGATTTCGTCAAATGGGGTCCGCTGGTGAAAGCCGACATCCGCGAGACCGCCGCCCTTGATGCCGTATTTCGGACCTTCCGACCGGACGCGGTCATGCACTTCGCGGCATCCATCGAGGTCGGCCTGGGTGAAACCGACCCAATCGGTTTCTGGAACAACAACGTGGCCGGAGCGCTGAATGTCCTGGAAGCCATGCAACTGCACAGCTGTCGATCGTTTGTCTTCTCCTCGACGTGCGCAGTCTATGGAAACCCCGAACGGCTACCGCTGTTCGAAACCCATTCGCGCCGCCCTATCAACACCTATGGCCGCACCAAGCTCGCAATCGAACAGGCGCTCGAAGACGCCGCCCGGGCCGGCCATATCGACTATGCAGTCCTGCGCTACTTCAATGCGTCCGGCGCCAGCCCAGACGGCGAGATTGGTGAGGAACACGACCCCGAGACCCATCTCATTCCACTGGCCCTGTTCGCAGCGCACGGTACGGGAGCACCGCTAAAAGTCTTCGGCTCGGATTACGAGACAGCAGACGGGAGCTGCATTCGCGACTACATCCATGTCAGCGATCTCGCGCGTGGACATCTACGCGCCCTGGATCGCCTGTTTGCGAGGCAGGAAAGTTTCACCTGCAATCTCGGCACCGGCCAGGGCGTATCGGTGTTTGAGGTCCTACAGGCAGTCGAGCGTGTAACGGGGCGCAAAGTGCCCTTCTCGATCGCGCCCAGGCGAGACGGCGACCCGGCAGCCCTTTACGCCAATATCGAGTACGCCAAACACGTCCTCGGCTTCGTCACGCACCGGTCAACCATCAATCAAATCGTTCAGGACGCGTGGAACTATCACCGGCACCAGCCGGGTGCGGACCACCTGCCTGGAACCATGTGCTCACAAGGCGGCTAATGCGACACGCATTCCAACCTTCAATTTCTCACCACGACAGCCCCCAGCCACGTAACGGGCCATGACGGAGATTGAATCACCCACGGACGGTGTCATGCAGTGAGACCAAACCTGCCGGTCTGAGTGGCGGCAGTGCCAGACGGCGGTGGATCGGTCTTGAATGAGCGGGGTCGGACCTAACTCAGGCGACAAGTTCACGCCATTCGGCTAGGGCTTGGGAACAGTTTTCCTTGAATTCTTCGCGGCGGTAGAAGTGGCGTTCGAGGCTGAAGGAGTTGTGGATCGAAGAGTGAACCGAAGCGTTTCCACCAGGAACGCACCGTTTCGTGGGTGATCTCTACGCTTCGGAACGTGGCGTAAGTCCTCCACTTTCCGAAGCGAGATCGGGAAACGGATGTACATCATCGCTGCAAGGCGGGTGATCTCAGCCGACGTTTTGAAGTAGCGAAACGGGTTGCTCATCCACGCAGGGTGGAGCCAAACCCGATAACGGCCCGTTTAATCTGATAAAACCCTTGCGACCCTTGGTGATGCGGTGGCAGAGGTTGCAGAACCGCCCGAGCTTCATGATATCGAGATGGATGAGCTCGCCGGGGCGCTCGCGCTGATAACGGATCACCGGCGGGCGCGCCAGGCGCAGCTGCTCGGAGATTTCCTCCGTCGCCATGCGGCATTCCCGGCGCAGCCAAGCGGCCTTCTACGCCCACAAGGGATCATAGGCGTTCGCCGAGCCCTTCGGTGCAATGGAGCGTGTCTACAGTCCCGCAAGCCCGCCGGAGCGATACCGGGCCAGCCACTTGTAGACGGTGCGCGACGACACCCCGAGAGCGGTCGCGATCTCGGCCGCGCTCTGCCTGGACTGATGTCACTAGACAATCAGGGCTCGCGAAAGCGGTCTGGTTCTGGCATTCCTGTGACTATTCATCCGGGACGACCCTCTTCTCTGATTGCTTCGCAACAACCAGCTTCAAGACTTCAATCCCGATGAACAACCTCATGAGAGATCACAGCTAGGCCTCCCGGACCTTGGCCAAGAATTCTGAAATACCGACCTGGACGCTCTCAGCTTGGCGCGCGAGGGCCTGCGCATTATCGACTACCTGACCGGCGGTGTTTTTGGTCGAGTTCGTAAATTCGCCCACCTTGTCGATTGCCGTGGTCACGCTTTTGGAAGCCCCCGCGGCATCCTGCGCACTCGCTGCAATTTGTGACGTGGCAGCTCCTTGTTGCTCAATCGAGCAGGCAATTGATGCACAGACTTCGTCGACCGACGTGATTGAACTGGCAATCACATCCATAGACTGGGTTGCAACGGCCGTCGCGGCTTGCAGCGCGGCGATGTGGGTTTCGATTTCATTCGTCGCGCCAGCGGTTTGCTCGGCCAGCGCCTTTACTTCGCTTGCAACAACAGCGAACCCTTTTCCTGCCTCGCCTGCGCGGGCACTCTCGATTGTCGCGTTCAAAGCCAGAAGATTGGTCTGTTCTGCGATGTCCCGGATGATGTCGACGATCTTGCCAATTTGCGCCGCCGTATCAGCGAGGACGCTGACCTGTTGCGTACTGTCGTTTGCTGCCTCGACAGCCTGGCGTGAACGGGTCGCTGATTCCGACACCTGGACATTGATCTCGGAAACGGAGGCCGAGATTTCCTCCGCCGCACCTGCCACAGTCTGGGCAGATTCGCCGGCAAGATCTGCTGCATCGGCAGTTTCTCCGACAACGCCAACGACAGTGCTAGCACCGTCGATGAGTGTGGATGCACTATTTTCCATCCTGGTGGACATCTTCACGAGGTCCGTGAGCGATTTCTCGACAGAGCGCTCAAAGTCAACGAGCACATTATCGATAAAGGACTGGCGAGTTTCCTGTCGGGCCTTTTCCTGCAGCTCCTCACTCTCTGCGCGCTGATTGTCTCCGTACTCGAGCTCCGCTCTGAACACCTCCACAGCCCGCGCCACCTCGCCTAGCTCGTCTGTGCGTGACTGGCTGGGAACATCCACCTGTCGGTCACCACCGGCCAGTTTTTCCATCACGGACTTGAGGTTGGCCAGAGGGCGAGTGATGTCCCGTGACAACAGCAGACTTCCGCCGATTGCGAAGAGAATGGCAGTGAGCAAACCGGCCCAGCTCGTTAGGGTTCCGAAACCAAGTGAACTCCGCAGGCTGGCGGCGCGCTCATCCAACAAACCGGCCTCCATGTTGTGGAACTCAGTGATCAGCTCCCGGATGCCATCCATCTGGACCTTTCCAGCACCACCGATCTCCATGGCTTGCCCCTGCTCCCGCGTCATTGGGTTGCGCATGAGATTGATCGCATTTTCGGCATGGTCGTTTCGCCAGGACATACCCAACTGCCGGATTTCATCAGACAGTCTTGTCGCCTGTGGATTGTCGGAGGTTTTGCTACGGAGTTCGCTAATAGCGGCCTCGAACTGCGTCGCCCCAAGGTGGTAGGGCTCCAGAAAGTTGTCTTCCCCCGCCAACAGAAATGCGCGAAGGCCCGTTTCCTGATTAATCATCCCAATGACTGCCTGGTCCAAAAGCGCGAGCACCTCGTGGGTGTGCGTTGTCCAGCGCGCATTTGATCTCGACTGATCAATGACGTTCAGAAAGACTGAACTCAGAACGACTGCTATGGCTGCCATCACGATGCCGAAACCGGTGAGCTTACGACTAATGTTCACACGCATACAAGATCCCCTTTTATCAACGCGCCACCATAAGATCGTCTTGAGATTGCATTGTGGGGCACTGGCGGCTCAAGGTCTATGACGCGAGTAGCAATTGCATATAGTAATAAAAAAAACGGTGGTGTAAGACCAAAACAGATCGGTCTTAAAAGACCGGGTTTGATCCCATCTCAAGCCACAACTTGACGCCATTCGGCCAGGGCGACGGAAGGGTTTTCCTTGAATTCTTCGCGACGGTAGAAATGGCGTTCGAGATTAAAGTGGTTGTGGACCGAAGACTGGACGCGGCGCCTTCGGATCGACTTCGCGAAAAGTGGACCGAACCGGTTCCTCCAGGAACGCACTGTCTCATGTTTGATGTCGATACCGCGCTCGTGCAGCAGATCTTCGACGCTCCGCCACGAGAGCGGGAAGCGGATATGGATCATCACCGCCAGGCGGATTATCTCGGGCGACGTCTTGAAATACCGGAACGGATCACGCATCGGAAAACGCTACGAAATCAACGTGAAACGCTCAAGTCGCATTTAATCTGACATTACCAGGCATTCAATGTCGGTGAGAGCGATGCGCTTTACCTTCCGCCCGAACAACAGATCCATCCTTGGTGTGAATGGGGACTACCCGCGCCGATCACCATCAGGTCACCGGACGCGGGCGTATCGCTTGAGCTGTTCTTGCTCCGTCAGTCAGCATTCATCAGGATTTCCAGCGCAGCTTCAATTGCGGGATCGCGCTGCGCTCTGAAGCTTTCGACCGTTTGCGGGGCTGCGTTGTCGGGAGCAACGCCAAGTCCCGCCTCGAAGCTGGGTACATTGTTGTAAGTCCTGAGCAGTGGCAGGCGGGTGCGAATGTCGCTCTCGGGCAGCGTTACAGTAAACAGGATACCAGAAGTTGGCCCTTCAGCGCTGCCACCGGTCCTCTCGCCAATCAGTATGGCACGCCCCAAGCCATTGAGCCGTGCGATTATGTTGGTGCTGCCCGAACTGTTGGCTGTGCTAGTAAGAATCAGCAGAGCGCCAGTGAAAGCGTTGTTAGCTGGCTGGAGGACAGGATCTCCGCCAAAAATCCCCGGGATCAGCGACCATGTGCCATCTTCGTTGGCCGTAAACGCGCGTGGATCAGGATAGAGTGCTCGCTCATCCCAGGTCGTAAGGTTCTCGCGCAGACCATCCAGATCGATCGTTGCCACCCTGGTGTCGCTGACCGGACGATAGGGCTCGGCAATCAGCCGTGCCAGCAGTGCATCAGCCGCGTCGTCCGAGCCGCCTCCATTGTTGCGCAGATCTAGGATCAGCGTGCCACGCTCTTCATCGCGCATAGCGTTGAAAATCGGATCGTAGAGGGTCCCCGGATCGACGGGGCGGCGATAATTGACGAAACTGTCGATCCGCAGATAGCCCGCAGTGTCGCTAATCCGTTCAAAGTAAACCGCATCGGCGAAGTCGGACGCCTCATCATCGAACAGTGCGCGCCATTCCCCATAGGGAATGCGCTCGACTTCGCTTGTGCTCTCGCCACCGTCTGCGCTCCGGACCGTAATCCGGGAGCGCACTGGATTTCCCCAGATGAGAGCGCCGAAATGATCGAGAGCGCCGCCCTTGAATTCGAACGAAGTGGGCACCTCCCCAAAGCGCGCCCAGTCGGTCTGACCGTCGACCGCAATGAGTGGCAGGATCGCGTCCACCATTTCGCCGAGCGGTCGGCCATCGATGGCGACGATCTCATCTCCATAACCCAGCCCGGCGATGCCCTCTGCATTCGAGACAAGTCCGCGCCCCTCGACCATCTCCCAACGAAACGGCAGGTAGACCGGATTTGTATCGCGCCAATCGGCCAAGGCCGGGGGCAACTCCGCCTTGGTATGATCGCAGCGGATCAGCGCCAACACGCGCTGCACGCCGAGATACAGTTCACCAACCGTCATGCCGCCGTCCTGAGTAGCCTGATCGGTCAGCGCTTGCCAACTGGCGGCGAGCGTCGCCGCTTCGGCATAACGTGTGTAGCCAGGGTGGACGCGGGAATAGGCTTCTTGCGCGATAGCTATGTCGCTGCCTACCTGAGCTGGCGTAAGCATCCGCTCGGCGGGATCCTGAGCCACCGCTGGAAAGGCGAAAGAAAGCGCCGTGGCGAAGCCAAAAGCCTTCGAAGATGTGCGAAACATGGGTCGTTCTCCTTGATTGCCCGGCCTGTATGGCGCAACCGGTCACCAAGGTCGGCGCAGATCACCCGTTTCGCTGAATTTTCGTGATTTGAGACGTCTGGGTCTTACGGAACTCGCTGGGGGTAATACCGCAAAAGCGCTTGAACGCGCGGTTGAAGCTGGCCTTTGAGTTGAAGCCTGCGTCCAGTGCGGTTGCGAGGACCGATGCAGAGGGATCGCGTAACAAATCCTTGGCGCGTTCGACCCGAAGATGGTTGATGAAATCGCTGAAGCTTTCGCCTAACCCTTGGTTGATTGCCCTGGACGTATAGTTCTCGTTCAGAGCCATGCGGTGGGCGAGATCGACTAACCTAAAGCGCGGTTCAAGGTACCACTCTTGGGACACGACCACTTCACGAACCCGCCGCCCTTCTTTCGCCCAGTCGCGAGTTTCTCGGCGGCCGATGTCTGGGCCTGAAAGTGTTGTTATGGAGGGGTAGGGCTGTTCGAAGCGATACCATGCTTCAATTGCCATGATCAGGACGATCAGCAGAGCGGCGAGGCTCGGCCAATAGCGCGCGAAGTAGTCCAGCCCCAAGACCGGCATCACTGTGCGGTCTATCAGCCACGCCGTGACCATCGCGCCCAACAGCACGATAAAATGTATCAACCAGATTGGCTGGAAGCTTTCATCATCGGAGCGGTTGTCGCTGAGCCAGTTACGGTACTCGCGCGTGAGCAGCGCGATCTGCCAAAGCGAATACACTGTCAGAAGAACACTGACTGCGAGTACTAACGGCATCACATAAGGGTCATGCATAGCGGCGTTGAAGTCCCATTTCGCACGGTAATCGCCAAGCAGGAAGAACGCCCATAGCTGGTAGAGGAAGTAGGCAATCCCTGGCGTCAGAAGCCATTTCCAAGGGCCAGCAGGCTGCGCGTGAATAATCGCACGCGTGTGAAGCAGCAGCAAGGGACCAAAGAATGGCGCCATGTCGACAGGGAGAAAGGTTAGCTCCGGCCAGATATCATAGGCGCCGGCAAACCCGACCGTGAACGGAATAGCATTTATCGCGGCAGCGAACAGGAACAGCGCCAGCCAGCGGTTAGCGCGCACATTTGGCTTTCTGATCGCCAGTGCAAGGCCGATGAGCGCTATGGTCAAAGCCACACCGCCAGACAGCACAGAACGCCAGTTCATCGAAAGTGCGACGAATTCCTCCATGGCCAAACCCTACCTAATAGCTGGTTTCCCGCCAACGCAAGCAATCACAGGATCTGCTTAAGATCCAGCAACGGCATCCCCTGATGGAGATGCAGAGACGGGCGCCACTTGATCTCGCGCGCCATCATCGGACCGAACCAGTTCCACCAAAATGGCTCTGTCAGACCAAAACGGATCGGTCTCGAAAGATCGGGTTTGAATCTATCTCAAGCCACAAGTTGACGCCATTCGGCCAGGGCTTGGGTGCGGTTCTCCTTGAAGTCTGACCGGCGATAAAGATGACGTTCGAGATTGAAGTGGTTGTGAACAGAGGATTGGACGACGGCGAACTTTTGAAGACTT
>Ga0189285_100036_pt1 | contig 143450 bp, 132 predicted proteins | sample GEYOminimetaG_FD_130315 | JGI IMG/M metagenome (GOLD analysis project Ga0189285, IMG submission 130315) | Marine microbial communities from the Costa Rica Dome - GEYO mini metaG | ecosystem: Environmental > Aquatic > Marine > Oceanic > Photic zone | place: Costa Rica: the Eastern Pacific... | reverse complement strand
CTGGCTGCTTCCTGTTTGAACTCAGGAGAAAAAGAACGTCGCTTTCTGGTCATCAGACACCTCGTTTATGGTGGCGATCTTACCACCTACGTTGGTGTCCGGAATCATTGAACCACTACAGATCTAGCTCGTTCAAAACCCCTTAAGCTTGCGTTAAGAGTATCGATATTTCGAATATATTCAGCGATATCATCTCGAGAGTCCTTTACCACCTTTAGCACTGCCTCTTTCGAAAGGCCTGAATCATCACCGTAACGAAAATTTATATGCGGTGTCTTCGTTGCGATGAATACTGCTAATTCTTGTGAATCGGGGGCGATACTTTTCAACAGCTCCAGATCAGATTCTATGTTTTCCAATTGAACCAATGCGGAAGCTTTCTGTGAAGATAGGTCTACGATCAGCGCAGCAACTTCATCAGAGGTCAATTCTGAACCCAAAGGCTGAAACGAAATGCCGCCACCACTAAAATAATTCGAGAACCTAAAGGCCTGAATTCTGGCGAATAGCTCAGTATTGATCCGGTAGGTATTTAGAGTCGGCTCAATTTGAGCATACTCAACAGATAGTCGTTCCCTCGATAAATAGGAATTAAGCCAATAACCAGAAGGCGTACTTATGACAAATACCAATAACGCAACGAATATTTTTTGACCCATAATTCTCCCTCCTTTTTGAGTCTGCTAACGCGAAGCATAGCGGCGGTTGAAAGCCGTCCGGTGGCCGAAGGCCACGTAATACTGCGACTGGTCATAATTGGCACTGCAACCTTCAGCCGACACCAAACGTTAGGGTAGCGCCGCACATTTCGACATAGGCACCCATTAGTGCCTAACACTATATCGCTTTGATTTCGCACTGGACCGCACACTGCCTCACCGTTCTATGGACTTGTCTGGAAAGCGAAAGCTGCTTGGTTTCAGTCAAACACACGCGTCTTCTATCACAGGCAAAGTTTGTTTTATCGAGTAGCTGCGTGTGACTCAACGGCGGCCGCAATACCGTCGAACGGCCGCCAGTGAAAGGGCGACTTACTGCAACCTTGAAATATCAGGCCTTTGACACTGGATGATTTACGGCCAGATCATTCTCAACATCCGACCACCACTCAAGATAACGCTTTGCTGCCTGCTTACCGGATTTCACAAGTGACTGCTTTAGTTGGTCACTTAAATCGAAGTCAGTCGTTCCAACTCCCAATGTGTCGATATAAACAGTTCTCTGCCAGTCATCGCTGTGAAGATGCTGACTATCTTGGACGGCGAGCACTGTCTTGATCAGTTGCATCGTATAGTCCAGAAAGTGGTCTATTTCTTCACTCTTTGGTGTCTGGCCATCTCGAAAAACGCCGATTTCAGTCGCAGAATCAAGCCGGAAGCCAAGCGTTTCTTTGTTATAGACGTATGGGCTGCTCCTGGGAGAAACCTGGCTGAGTTTTTTGTTTTCCTTTTCATAATAGCCAGGAATCCTTTTTAAGCTCCGATTCTCGAGGTACTTTTCTCGGTCAAAAATCTTTACTGGGTAATTGTTGATCGCGCCGCCATCAACAAAAACATCTTCACGATCGTCTCGTACTGCGCAAAAGAAAAGTGGGATCGACATTGAGCGTCTTACGGCATCGACCACCCGCATTCGTGGCGTATGCTCTGGCGAATAGACTTCACCAAATTTGGTAGAGAGATTTGAGGCGTAGACGTAAAGTTCTTTGCCGGTATGTTCATGGAGAGCTTTGAAAGTGATATTGGCTGAGCCAGTCTTCTGTTTTAGCAACTCGCCAATCCAGTCCCGGAAATAATCTCCCTTATACCAGCCGTACCTATCCTTGAGTCGTCTCATGTCCCTGAGAGCTCCCCAGCTATCATCTTTAAAGTCGTTAAAATCAAGCCGTTTTAAGACTTTCAGCATTTCTGCATTGCTGTAGCCAGCTGCAAACAACACCGCGTTAATTGAACCTGCGGATGTTCCGCCTACACGACTGATGCTATCGAGAATCGATTCACTCTCCAGAATCTGCATAGCACCAACGTACGCAATGCCCTTTACACCACCACCTTCGAAAACTAGATTTCTGAATGGATACGACATTTTGCACTCCTCCTGTGAGCTTCTAAAACGCCGATACAACTAAGTTACTTCTCCTCTATCAATTTGCTTAACAACACCGGCTCCCGTTAATGGAAGCACAAAGTGATCAGACCGGCCACTCGATAACTTTATTACAGAGGAGAAGCGGTGGATTGAGACGACTTCCATCACATATTCGGATAGCCGATCCGGATCAAATTTACCAAAGAACCCGTCGGAGCCGACTTTTTGCATCAGGTCTTTTTTGGAAAGCCTGGTGAAAGATAAGTGCATGATTACCCGTGTCTCCGGCGCCATGCTTTCTCCCGGCTGAGGACTCTATCATGCCGGATTTTCCAGTTTTAAATGGACCTAATTTCTTGAGTAGGGTCAGTGGCTGGAGGCAGGCCGAGTTGGGTCTAAATAAATTGCCATTGACAGTTGGCAAATGTGTTTTAGGCTTATTTATTCGGACAGGAAAAATCTTTTGCCAAGGGGGCGCAAAGAATGAAAATTGAACTTTTCATCAATGATATCAGCGACGACTTTACCGAATTTCACGAGCATGGCAAGGCTTCCACTGGTTGGCTGGACAGCAAGTCTAAGCCCGTTCTGCACGACCAAGCCAAACTAACGGTAATTCCAATTGATTTAAAAGGTGAGAATGATGAGGTAAAGCACCTGTCACACCTGTTTCTGCGCCGGGAGGAATTCGGAGGATTGGCCTTCGATGGCAGTACTGGCAAAGTCTTTCAGCTGGATATTCCTGCCTTTGATCTGCTCTATTCGATACAGTCTGGTATTGCTCCCAAAGAGGCTATTGAGGCTGCCGCGAAAAATAATGACGATGTCGCAGAATTTCTTGATGCACTGGTTTCATTTGGATTACTCGATCAAGAAATGAAGCACCTATTGCACCGTGAAAAGAACAATTAGATGGGTGCGCAGTTAACCACAAAGAGTCCACCCGCTCTGTCGGGACCACTCTTCGCCTTGATAGATATTAACTCCCTTTGTCAGCTTAGTTGCCGATACTGTTCCGCTATGCCCTTTTCGCGACGTCAGGCGCCCGCTGATAGGCTACTGGAGGTGTTAAGCGAGCTGCGAAGACACGGCCTAGTACAAATTGTCTTGTCGGGTGGCGAGCCTTTTATGCACCCGGAAATTCATCGAATACTTGAATGTTGCGTAGAGCGCAACATTCTCACCTCCGTGAATACCAATGGGATCTATTTTGCCAAGGACGGCAACATGCACTCCTATCTTTCGGACTTAGCCCCTTGGCTGGACCGTATTTTTCTCAATTTCAGTCTCGATTCGATTGACGGCAAGCAGAATAACTTGGTGCGCGGAGCTACTAGCACTGCCATGTTCGGTATCGAAAACGCAATCCGTCGGGGCCTTCCGGCGCGCATCAGCAGCGTCGTGAGCAAGCCCACGCTATCCGGAGTATATGATTTAATTAATTACTATTATCCGGAAGTTAAGACCTACAGCTTCTTTCCGGTGGTGGAAACCACAATGACGCAAATCAACAAAGGCCTACTTTTAGATGAAGCAGATATGACACAACTGAGTGAAATACTGGACTTTGCCATGAATCATTTCCCGGAGATCAAAATCCAACGGCCACAAAGAAATGTCGAACATGCGGATGCCGGCTCGCTCGCCGCAGTCATGTCATATTGTTATTGTGCGACTACCAAAATTTATATCGACGAGAACCTGTCCGTCTATCCCTGCACCTATTCCAAGTCACCGCGAAATTTAATGGGCAACCTAATTAATAAATCCTTTGACTCTTTATGGAAATCAGCGCAGGCACAACGAGTCCAGGAAAGGGGTATGCAGGAGCACCTTTGCGGCAAGAGTCCCTTCGCTTCAGGCCTGACTGCGCGCTATCAAAACTGACTGCGATGCCCCGCCTGCATTGCACGAATTGCCATGTCCAGTCTTACACAGCCGTAACCGAGCCTTTCACAACGCCGAGGGAAAGACAGTTCAGGGTGTTCTGCGCTAACTTCCAGCAGCTTTCGCAGGTTCCGGGATGTTAGCTCGGGATAGATCGAAAGTAAGCGTGCCGCGACTCCGCTGACCAAAGCGGCAGCAATGGATGTTCCAGAAACCGTAAGCAAATCCTCCTTGCCCAGCCCAGGCACCATGATTCTGCTTCCCGGCCCCACCACGCTTAGGGCACTCCCCCCATTGCTTCCGCGTCCAGATTCGTCCATTAACTGCTTGTCCTCTTCGTCGATCGCTCCAACGCATATGAGGGAACCGTACTTCTCGCCGTAAGCTCCCGGATAACGGCTAGAAGCGACACCATCGTTATGGGAAATGGTGACAATGGGCACGTTGTGGGTATCTGCATAGGCGACAGACTCTTCTAGGAATGCTGTAGGACGCCCGCCGGCGGAAAGATTAATGACAGTGCGAATACTATCCTCGCAAGCGCGGTCCACGATATCCCGGATGGCCCAGGCCCAGTGGTTTTCCTGTCCATTACGCTCATGAGCAACCGCCTTGACTATATACAGTAGGGCACCGGGACAGACTCCACCCGGAAAGGGACCGGATGCTTGACCGGCAATCATCGCGGCGATGGCACTGCCGTGTCCTGTGTCGTCTTGGGGCGGTTGGCCCGGGAAGAAATAATTCTTTCCAAGCATGATTTCTGCATTCTGGAACGCCTGATGCCTCGGAATTAGATGGGAAGCGGTGTTGTCCAGGCCGATTCCAGTATCAATTACTGCTACACGTACGCAGGAGCTTGACACGGTCTCGCGACAATTCAGGCCGATGCGGCGCAAATGCCAGTCACTCGGCCTAATCATTTCCAACCGTATAGGGTAACGTCGCGGATATTGCCTCCCGCAATTAACAAGGTCAGCCTGTCAAACCCAAGGGCCACTCCGAAGCTTGTGGCCTCTGGACTCAAAGCAAATGAAAACAAATTTAGCAGTTCGAGCTGATCATGGAACACGAGCTCGCAGTGCAGTGGGAGTGACTGGTATTTGACCCAGCTGGCATCATTCACTTCGACGTATTGCTCCAGCCACCGAGTTTCTATGTCCACATCTGGAATGTTTGCGGCCACATTTAATTGCAGATCATCGGCCATTTTTCGTTTACGCTTCATTGGATCGCTGGGAAGGTTCGACCATTCAGTGCAAAGATCCGACGCAGAATAACAGGGCCAGCCCGCGGCTCCGTCGGGGATATCTCTACGGTAACGATCATCCAGTCCGAACTCCTCAAAAACCGCGATCAGCATATCCTCCACAAGGCGCTTGGCCTGATGAAAGTCATTACATTTGAATACCATTTCTAGTGATGTGAATTCTGGAAGATGGGTACTATCGGGGCGATCAGGTCGGATTCGGCGTCTTATCTCGTATGCGCGAGGGACACCCTCTAGAAAGGAAACTCGCTTTAGATGAACTGCGCGCTCAAGGGAGAAGGAAAAGCCTGAGCTGTCATGCTTGAAATAAACAGGATCGGTTACATTCTCGTCATCGACTGGGCAAAAGATGGGAGTTTCGACTTCAATAAAAGCGTGATTATGCAAGTACTCTCTAAGGAATCTAAGCAGACTTGATCTTAGAAGCACTATTTTTCTATATTGATTTCCCCAGTAGGGATTTTCCAAGGTATCTCTCGGCAATGAATTATTTCTCCAAATACAGGTGCCAAACCGGAGTCTATGTTATTCCTCTCCTGCGGGCAAAACTGACACCGATTGATTGTAGGGTAATATTCGCCCCCACATACAGTTGGTTACCACCCCATAAAGATCCAATTGAAGGCTACCGTCAGTGGCGGATTAATATAACCATGCTTAAGGCTAAAGAAGGCGGACGCTTTCACATCTGGAAAAAAGGTGAAGCAAGGGTGGTTGACAAGCTTTTCTTTTGTTTCGACCCAGCCTCGGTCAAGCATGACCTGAGTTACATCCACAAAGGACACCGCTGCGTAATATCCATTGGCTGGAGACGCAAACAAAACACCGTAAGTTAGTCGTCCTACAGACCCAGTAGAGACGGGCCATTTTACTTCAATATGTTAGGTAGGACTTTACTTAGCCAAATTCCCTTAACCTTAACCCGACGAAATTACGTGAAATTGGCGGAAAACTCTCACCCGCGGTGCAACTGCAAAAGGAATGTTTACACTAATGATGTAATAGCCGAAAATCGTTGTTTCCTGCGAGAAAACCTAGGGAGTGCCTACGAAAATTGTAGCATTGATTCTGTCAATCGGGTTCTACCCCATTGCTGCGGACATTCGCAAACCGGCGGGAGTGGTGAGACAGTTATTGCAGCGCAGATGTTCAAGCAACCTCTTCCGATTCAACAGCCCTTAACATCGTAGATAGAGCCGGCATTGCTGGTTGGGTAAAAGTAGATCTCGGATAATGGAGGGCTCAAACGTAACATCATTCTCGGTACCCGCAGACCTCAGTCTTTTCCCAATACTGATCGCTTTAAATGGAAATGATTGTAGTTCAGTATCGAAAATCTTCAGCGCTGCAAAATGGCACAAGTTCTTAATAAAGATTGATTTAACCTCATGAGCAAAGTGGTGCCTCGGAAGTTATAGATTTAGCTATTTCGTAAACGCTTTCATAGACCGGAAAGTCCATTTCTTCGCCAGATAATCCCCACCCGTAGTTAACTCCGGCAAATTTTACACCAGCCTCATCCGCCGCAACTTTATCGGAAATCTGGTCGCCGATATACAGAGTCTCACTTGGTCGAACTCCTAACCGCGCGGCAACAATAAGGATTGCATTGGCTTTGGAGTCTCCTGAGTAGTCTTCTTTTGCAAGAATACAGTTCGAGCGAAAATAGTGGAGATAATTGGCGAGGGGTTTGTAAATATTTCCTTTAACATTTGACGTTACAAGTCCAATACCAATACCTGAAGACTTAAGCGAGGCAAATACATTATCCAGACCTTCAAAAGGCTCTGGTTCATATTCTTGCATAAAGAATTCATTATAATATTCTGTAGCTAAGTCTGCGTAATATTCGGGGAACCCGACGCTTAAAAAAAAGAACTTCATAGGGCTAACCTTTACCCCAGAGCGAACTAGAGCTTTAAACTCTTCTACGCTTGGAATCGTCAATCCTAGTGAGTATTCAATATTTTTATCTCTACATAGCCGAAGATGCGGCTCAAGCGAATCTATAAGCACTCCGTCAACATCGAAAACAACACCTTTAATATCTTGCATCGCTACTTCCTATTTGATTTCCTGCGATATCGTTTCACTCGCACTATTCGAATCAAGCTTGCTAGGGCTCATAGCTGCTCCATCTTCAGGAAAAATTTGCTTTGTCCAAGGTGTGGAAGCAAGAAAAGCAAAAGCTAAAATGATAAGTACCTGAGTTATCGGCAGCCACCGTCCATGACTATAATTAAACCTCCCCACGGGTTTCACACCGTTTTTATTAAGTTGTATGCAGTCATCTGTGAGTATCCCTAACTGTTCACATAATCGATCGTCTATTTTTGGCCAGCCCAATATATTTCTATATTTAAAAACGTGATCAAATTTATATCCTTTAAATATATACTCCTTCTCTAAAATTTTTAATACCATCTCTGCACATCGAACTAGCTCTTCATTTCTTCTGTCCAGAAAAATAAAAAACACGGTCATTAATATCCCAAGTATGGACAAGGCAACGAGGAAAACCATGGAAGCACTATCGTCCATACTTATTAATTTCATTTGAGCTGTAATGATGATTGCGGAAAAAACAAGAAAAAAATTATACATAGTGGTTCTTTGCTTGGCATGAAACTCGAAAAATTTCCAAGCGTAATCAAATCGCAATTTTTGTATCTGCTCGTCGGAGGAACCGTTTCCGCTCCCGGGTTGCCCAGTATCCGTTGACATTCTCATTCTCCCTTGTCCTTGGACTGCTCAACGCACTGAGCTTCAACTATAGCTCCGTATCGCCGTACGAGACACCCGCAGTTTTACCCTTTAGGGTATTTCAATGCGACTACTCTGAACTTGCATGGCGAGCCAATTGCTGGTTCAGTTGTGGGTTCAATCAGAGCTAAGAGTTTGGGCTCTCTTGTCCCAAAAATCGAATCTGTCTATGTAGTGACCAGGCTTACTGGCTGGACCCGCACCCACGACTGGCCCTGTCAAGTCGATCATCCGACTACAAACATGTTGAGCCATTCACTCCCCTACTTTCCTCTAAATTCTAACCTTGGAGCTAACACGGTTAGCGCTTTACCTACCTTGTTTTTAGTGCTAAACCTGTCGCACTGGCTCGATAAGCCAATGTTTTAAATTGCTTTTATTGGAAAATCTCATGCTATCGATGGAATACCATGAGAAATCTCGCCTTATCGTTGTCACCAAAAATCGAAATTTTGGTGACCCCGCCGCAAGCATCTGATTTCAAAGAACACCAGATCTCACCTTAGCCTCGGACTGACATGTTACGGGAGCCACGCGATTTGCTCTTGCACCAGAGCTTGAAGACCAAAGGAGAAAAACATGTCAGGAAAAACCGTAAACAGCGCCATCCTTCTGGTGGTAATCGGCAACGCCATGGCATTGATCTCCGACGTGTTCATCAAACTCCTCGAACCCGGCGCACCGGTGTTCCAGTTCGCTTTCCTGCGCTGCCTGATTACCCTGGCCTTCCTTTTGCCACTGGCCGGACAACTGGACCGGAAAAACCTGTTCGCCGGCCTGAAAATCCACACCTTCCGGGCCCACGTTCACCTGGCTAGAATTCTGTGCATGGTGATCGCCCTGGGCAACCTGCCCCTGGCGACTGCCAACGCCGTGTTCTATGCAGCGCCGATCCTGGTCATGGTGCTCTCGGTATTCCTGTTCCGGGAAAAGCTGACTCCCCTGAGCGTCACCGCCGTATTCAGTGGCTTTACCGGGATCGTGCTTATCCTTCGGCCGGTGGAATTCAACTGGGCGGCCGTGGCGGCACTCGCCTCTGCTTTTGCCCTGGCCATCAACGCCGTGCTGGTAAGAAAACTTCCGAAACAGCAGAGCACCGTTCACAAACTGTTCCTGAACTACCTGCTGATTCTGCCAGCGGCTGGTGCCCTGGCCTGGTGGGAGGGTGCCGAATGGGATTCGGGCATCCTGGTCGGGGCCATGGGCTCGGCGTTGTTCATTCTGGGCTACAACATTACCGTGCTGCTGGCCTACCGGCAGGTGGATGCCAACCAGGTTACCAGCGCCGAGTACACCGGTCTGATCTGGGCCGTGGGGATTGGCTGGATCTGGTTCGGGGAAGTGCCCGACCTGTGGTTCCTGGCGGGCAGCCTGATGATTGTTGTGCCCTTGCTGCTGATCGGGCTGCAGCACCGGCGCAGGGAACCGGCCAGGGGATTCAATCCGGCCCCGGAGCAAGAGGCGCTCCGGAACCGAGAGGCGTCATTCAATGCCGGGAAGATTCGATTAGCACGTGAGTGTCGTGAATAATCCGGCCAATACGGGCTTCCGGTGGCAGTCCGTCACCGTAGCCCAGTTTGATCCGGTAATGGCCCGAAGGATGGCGATGCCAGTCACGCCGGCGGTCATGGCGGTCACGATAGACATCGCGCTTGTGTTTCTTGCCCCAGTGACGCTTGTCAGCATGATATCTGTGGCGATCGTGGTACTTGCGGTCCCACTTATGCTGCTTGTGGTGCCGGGGCTTGTGATGATGCCGATCATAACGGTCGTCGCGGTAATGGGCCTGCAGGAACTTTTTCTGCTGGCCTGGAGGTAGTGCCTTGCCGCGCTCATGGTGTTTTTGCCAGCCGTGACCACGGCGGTCATCGTCGTCGGCCATCACCGGTGCCGACGCCATCAGGAATGCCGTTACCAGGCTTCCGATCAACAATCGCTTCATGATGATTCTCCCGTTCTGTTCAGAAACAGATAGTGCATCCGGACCCAGTGCCGAATGCCTCTGAACCCAGATTATCGAACCGGGAGAGAATGTCAGCGCCACGCAACGGGCTTTGCAGGATCTTTACGAAACGCCCGATCTGCTTGACGCTCTAGTCTCCATGGGTGTCGTTTTTGGCGGCAGACTTCAGGTGGGATTCAATGGCAAAGGTGTGTGGGCAATCCGCACCGAGCGCGCGGAGAGATTCCGCCAGCCTCAGCAGATACTCGGAATTGGGGCCGCTGGGGCCCGAGGCAGAAGCTATCTGGCGGGCGATATCCGCATCGGGCGCATGGCCAAGAAAGGCTTCGTTGTCTTCGGTGGCAATGTACACCAGACCCTCGGCATGGCTGCCATCATCGAAGGTAAGCCGGGTGCTCAGGCGCAGGTAACCGTTCTTTTCCCGGACATCCAGATGCTCGAACACCTTGGGCGACACCCGGTACGCCATGCCCTTGCAGACAGCGCCGGGCTTCTCTACCAGGGTAACCACGCGGCCGGGCGCTTCCGGCGTGCCCCGGTGATCGTGGGAAGCCTGCCAGAACCGTCGTTCCCACCCGCGGATCGACGCCGGGCGCTGCTCCAGGAAGGGGAAATCGACCTTGTAGATCAGGGAACCATAGCCGAACAGCCAGACCGATTCCACACCGGTAAAATCGTATCTTTGACGATTGTGTTCAATGGTATTGGCAGACATCAGACACCCTGCAGCAAAAACGGAACGCTCAATACTCTAGGTGGACGCAACAAAACCCGCAATGCCCGTCAGCACGATTTCGGCGGCCATGGCCGAGAGGATCAGACCACTGATCTTGGACATGATGTTCAGGCCGGTCTTGCCCAGCACCTTCTCGAGATAGCCGGACAGATGCAGCAGCACCGCCAGGATGAGCAGGCTCGATACCAGCCCCAGTAGCCCGCCGGCCACTTCAGACACCCGGTTGAGTTCCGCACCGTACACCATAATCGCACCGATGGTGGCCGGACCAATCATCACCGGAATGGCCAGCGGCACCACGGCAATGTCATCCCGATCCTCATCCGGCAAACCGGTGGCGTGATTCCGGGTACCACTGGTGACCAGACTGATCGCAGTCAGGAACAGCAGACTACCGGCACCGATACGGAAAGAGTTCAGGGTAATGCCAATGGCACTAAACAGGAGCGGGCCGGCGAAGAACAGAATGACCCCCAGAATGAACGCTGAAATGCAGGCCCTGCGGATAATCGAGGTCTTCTCGGTTGCCGGCAGGCCGCGGGTCAGCGCCAGGAACATGGTCACCACGAAGAACGGCGCCAGCAGGAACAGGAAGCGAATGGTGCTGCTGATGTAGGTGGAGAAAAACGTTTCAATCATTCCGTGTTGTCCAGGTGCCCTCGAAAGCCCGCAAGCATAGCTTGCTACGGGGTACTCTGCCGTAAGGAAGTGAACGTATGGAGCAGGTGAACCACAACCGACCCAATAGATCGGGTTATGTCGAAAGCTCCTCGAGATAGGTCTCCCCGTCTCCGTACATAGAGGAAAATTCGGCCTCGGGCACCACGGTAACAGCAATCTCCGGCTCGTGATCACCGCCGCCGAGCAGCACGCCCCGCATGGGTGTGATATCGGAAAAGTCCCGGCCCCAACCGAGGGTGATGTGTTCAAGATCCGGTCTCACGGCGTTGGTGGGATCCAGCTCCAGCCAGCCGAAATCCGGCACGAATACAGCGACCCAGGCATGGGTGGCATCGGCGCCGACCAGCCGCTCCTTGCCCTCGGGCGGATGTGTCAGGATATACCCGCTCATATAGCGGGCAGCCAGACCGACGGAGCGCAGACAGGCAATCATGATGTGTGAGAAATCCTGGCACACTCCGCGACGGGCCTTGAATGCCTGCTCGACCGGGGTGAAGGTTTCCGTGGCCGTTGCATCGAAGCTGAAATCGCGATGAATCATCCGCATCAGGGCATCCGCCGCCTCCACCAGGGGCCGGCCCGGAAGAAAGGCCTCTCGTGCGTAGGCGGCATACTGGGAATCAATGGGCACGTTGGTGGAGACAAACCGGAACGCCGTGGCCTGAAGATGGTCCGGCGGGAACTTCCTGTCTGCACGGTACCGCAGGCTATCGCGCACGGCCTCCCAGGGCACCTTGGCAGCCGCAGCCGAGGGCTTCGGCCGGTCGCGCAATTCCACCCAGAACTCGCTGACGATCTCCAGGTACTCGTGGTCACCGGTGAAATGAATCTTGGTGATCCGGTTGCCGAAGCAGTCGAGAAACGAGCGCCGTGCCGACGGCTCCGGCGAGATCGCCAGGTGGTGCTCAAGGTTTCTTTGCCACGGAAGCGCCCGTGGCGTCAGCCTCAGCAAATGATGGGACTCCCCCACCACCTGATCGTACTGGTACAGGGTCTCATGACGCACATGGTAACGGACAAATGTCATGACAGCCCCCTCAATCCGGTTTCACAGGCCGGTCCGAATACCGGGTGTGAATGAAACACTGCCGCTGGATTTCATCCGATACACGATAGGCCTCCGACCGGATGTCGTACAACAACTCCGCCAGAACCTCGCAGGCTTTGTCCGGTCGTTTGCGCTCAAATGGGTGCAGATCAAGTGCCTGGAGACGCTGAAGTGATTCGTTCAGGTCCGGGGGGAAGAGTTGGCCGGTTTTCCGGCTCATCTCCGGCAGATCCTTCTGTAGCTGCCGCAGTTGGAACATCACCGAATGGGGGTTGCTCGCGTCGATCACCAGGGTATGAATGACGCCCAGCAACTCCGGTGTCCGACGGTATCGGGTCCGATAGGTCACTTCCGAGTTGGCCACTTCCAGCAGCCACTCCAGCATCGCCTGACGGCTGAATCTGTCGCTCAACAACGGCACGCAGATCAGGGTACAGAGATTGGCAAGGCGCTCCAGGCGCCGACCGATCACCAGGAAAACCCAGCTGGCATCCCGTGTGATGTCATCCATGGCGAAACCGGCCAGGGAGATACAGTCCAGCAACACCAGATTCAACGCCCGGATGGACTGGTCCGGGGTGGTTGGCGCCGGTCTCAGGGGCTTACCCACCCGATTAAGCGTGTGCCAGTTGTCGGAGGACAGCCTATCCCGAACCTGGCTGGCATTGAACAGCAGCGCCTGGAGAATGGCCGCGATCGAACCAGGGGATGTCACGTCGCTCACCGCCCTGAGCAACACGTCTGGAAGCGGCTCGGGTACCGCGTCTTCTTCAGGTTCCGGGAGAGTGCCAAACTGCTCGGCCGCCTGCTGGAGCCCGAGCAGGGCTTCCTCGCTGGCCTGGTCGTGCCCCGACAGGCGGTTGAAAGCCGCCCGCAACAACCGGGCGGTACCTTCCGCCCGCTCCGAGTGCCGGCCCATCCAGAACAGGTTTTCGCCCACCCGCGAGGGCGTGTCCCGCTCTCCGTCCAGCAGGTCGGAAACCTGCAGACGTTTCTTGATCAGCGATTTGGAGGGTGCCGTATAGCGAGCCTGCACCCAGGTATCCTTTGAAAGTCCACCCCGCTGCATGGAGATGACTTCCACACCCTCATCCATGGCCACCCGGGTCAGCCCACCGGGCATGACCCGCCAGCCCGAAGGCGTGGCTGCCGCGAACAACCGCAAGCCGATGGACCGGGTTGCCAGCGGCTGGTCCTGATCACCCTTCCAGACCGGCGCCTGCGATAGGTGGACCAGTTCCTGACCGACAAAGGCATGGGGATGGGCATGCATCTTTTTGAGCAGGGCCTCCCGCTCTGCGCCTTTTACCTGATAGCCGAACACCGGTTCCATGCGCATGCTTGCAAACGCCGGCTTGATCACCAGTTCATCCAGGTGCTCGATCACGTAGTCCAGGGCCGGTTTTTCACCACACCACCAGGAGGCTACCGACGGCATGGCCAGAGGCGAGCCCAGCAGCTTCTTCGAAATCTCCGGCAGGAAGCCAAACAACGCGGCACTTTCAAGAACGCCAGAACCCAGGGCATTTGCCATCAACACCTTGCCGGCCCGCACTGCACCCAGAAGCCCGGGAATGCCCAGTACGGAATCGGCGCGAAGTTCCAGCGGATCACAGAAACCGTCGTCCAGCCGGCGATAGATGGCATGCACCCGGCGCAGGCCCTGGAGGGTTTTCAAGTAGACGGTGTCATCACGCACGGTCAGATCCTGGCCTTCAACCAGGGGGAACCCCAGATAACGGGCCAGGAATACATGCTCGAAATAGGTTTCGTTGAACCGCCCGGGGGTCAAAAGCACGCAAAGCGGCGATTCGGTTCCGGCTGGCGACATACCCGCCAGGCTGTTCTGAAAGCCCTGGAAAAACTCAGAAAGGTTGGTCACCGGCAGGTTGTGGAACGGCGCCGGGAACGCCCGGGAAATCACCAGCCGGTTCTGAAGCGCGTAACCAGCCCCGGAAGGCGCCTGGGTTCTGTCCGCCATCACCCACCAGCCGCCGTCCGGCGCGCGCGCCAGATCCACGGCGTACAGGTGCAGGAAACGGCCACCCGCAGGCTGGATACCCTGGCAGGGCCACTGGAAGCCCGCCTGTCCATAGACCAGGGCCGGCGGCATAAGCCCCTCTTTTAAAAGCGACTGTTCGCCGTAAAGATCGGCCAGAACGCTGTCCAGCAGCTCCGCCCGCTGGGCGACGGCTTTCGAAAGCCACTGCCACTCATGAGAACCCAGCACCAGCGGCAGCAGGTCCACTTCCCACGGGCGGGTATCGCCACGAGGGTCTTCGTAGACGTTGTAAGTTACGCCATCCTCGGCGATGGCGTTGGATACTGCCTGGGCCCTGAGGTTGAGGCCGGCTACTGACTCCAGGTTTAGCTGCTGCAACAATGGCCGCCAGTGGGATGGCGGCACGGAGCCCATGGAGCCAAGCTCATCGAACCGATGCGGCACCGGGTGGTACTGGCGGAGGATGTCAGTTACTGCGCGCTGCTTCGCCACCGTGAATTCAGGCTCCGTTGGTCAGTGAGCTGGAAGCATAGCCGCTTTACAGTCCCCTGAGCCAGTATCAAACGGTAAGTTCCCACATGTTATTTGTGATACCGCAAATCCAGGGTGAACGGGAACTCCCGGTGCTCCGGCACCGGCCGCAGGGGTTGCTGGCCTGAGCTGTGGCCCATCCGGAAGAAGCGCGCCATACGGCGGCCTTCAGCTTCGAACGAATTCACCGGCAGCGTCTCGAAATTCCGGCCACCGGGATGGGTCACGTGATACTCACACCCGCCCAGGCTGCGTTCATTCCAGGTATCCACGATATCAAACACCAGCGGCCCATCCACTCCGATGGTAGGGTGCATGCACTGCGACGGCTGCCACGCCCGGTAACGGACACCAGCAACCGATTCACCCACCATGCCAGTAGGCTGAAGTGGCAGCGGCACCTGATTGCAGGTGATCTGGTAGCGATCCGGCGCGGCGCCGCGCACCTTCACCTGCAAACGCTCCAGTGAGGAATCCACGTAACGGGCAGTACCGCCAATTGCGCCGTGCTCCCCGGTGACGTGCCAGGGTTCCAGGGCCGAACGCAGCTCAAGGGTGATGCCCTTGACCTTGTAATCGCCGATCCGGGGGAACCGGAACTCGAAATGGGGCGCGAACCACTCACTCTCGAGCGGGTAACCACGGGCCTTCATATCGTCGATCACATCTTCGAAGTCCTGCCAGACATAGTGGGGCAGCAGGAAACGGTCGTGCAGTTCGGTGCCCCAACGCACCAGCCCTGGCGGCTTGTAGGGTTGCTCCCAGAAGCGCGCGACCAGCGCGCGCAACAGCAGCTGCTGGGTCAGGCTCATGCGGGCATGGGGCGGCATCTCGAAGGCACGCAGCTCCAGCAAACCGTGACGCCCGCCCGGACCGTCCGGGGAATAGAGCTTGTCGATACAGAACTCGGCTCGATGGGTGTTGCCCGTGACATCCGTGAGCAGATCCCGGAGCAAGCGGTCCACCACCCAGGGCGCGACTTTCTTGCCCACCGGGCAGAGCCGCTCCATCTCCTTGAAGGCCAGCTCCATTTCGAAGACATGGTCGTTACGGGCCTCGTCAATCCTGGGGGCCTGGGAGCTGGGGCCGATGAACAGGCCGGAAAACAGGTAGGACAGACTGGGATGGTTATGCCAGTAGCTGATCAGGCTGCGCAACAGATCCGGGCGCCGCAGGAACGGAGAATCCTCGGCCTTTTGCGAACCCAACACAAAATGGTTGCCGCCACCGGTGCCGGTATGACGGCCGTCCATCATGAACTTCTCGGACGTGAGCCGGCATTGGTAGGCGTCTGCATAGAGCGTCTCGGTCTGTTCAACCAGCTCATCCCAGGTCTTGACCGGCTGTACATTCACTTCGATCACCCCCGGGTCCGGCGTGATGCGGAAATGACTCAACCGTGGGTCGGAGGGTGGCTCATAGCCTTCCAGCAAGACCGGTTGCTTGAGCTCTGCGGCGGTCTTCTCGATGGCCGAGACCAGCGCAAGATAAGGCTCAAGCTCCGCCAGCGGCGGCATGAAAACGCGAAGGATGCCATCCCGGGGCTCCACACAAAGGGCCGTTCGGACAATCTCGGGTGCTGACTTGCCTTTGACAGGTGGCTCCAGCTCCGAAGACGGCTGGCCAGCCTGGCTGTGGCTGTTCCACTGACGGATCTGTTCGCTGACAGGCAAGGGCCCGCGAGGGGCAAACGGGTCCTGTTCGTGGATCCAGGGGTAATCCGCTTCTTCCACCCAGGGCTGACTGTCCAGGGGCAGCCGGTGGCCCATGGGGGAGCCGCCCGGAATCAGGTAGCAACGCTCACTGCGCAGGAACCAGGGTCCGGTCTCCCAGGCCTTCTCCTTTTCGGAAACACGCAGTGGCAGCACGTAGCCGACGGGCTTATCCAGACCCCGGCTGAATATCTGCTGAAGCTGCTTCCGCTCAAGGGCATTCTCAAGCTTGGCATCAAAGGGATCGACGTTGACCGGCAGCCGTCGTTCCCGCCAAAGGTAATAAAAGGCATCCTCGAACCCCGGGAACAGGTGCTTTTCATCGACACCCAGTTCCGTCGCCAGGGCCGACAAAAACCGGTGAGCATCTTCCGGGCCTGCCTTGCCTTCCGTGCGTTCGTCCGCCAGCCAACGCTCGTCATGCCAGATCGGCTCGCCATCCTTGCGCCAGAAACAGTTCAGTGACCACCGGGGCAGCGGCTCGCCGGGGTACCACTTACCCTGCCCGAAGTGCACCAGGCCGCCGGCTCCGTACCGATCCCGCATCCGGTGATAGAGCTCAATGGCCTTCTTGCGCTTTGTGGGGCCCATGGCCTCGGTGTTCCATTCGGGCTCATCACGGTCGTGATTGGCCACGAAGGTGGGTTCACCGCCCTGAGTCAGGCGCACATCGAGCTCGGTCAGGCGCTGGTCCACCTCATGCCCCAGATCCACGACGCGTTGCCACTGCTCCTCGGTGTAGGGTTTGGTCACCCGCGGCGCTTCCCAGATGCGCTGGACGCCCATCTGATGCTCAAATTCCACCTCGCAGTCTTCCACCATGCCGGATATGGGCGCGGCCGAAGACGGATCCGGGCTGCAGGCCAGCGGAATGTGACCTTCCCCGGCAAACAGGCCAGACGTGGGATCCAGTCCCACCCAACCGGCGCCGGGCAGGAAGACCTCGCACCAGGCGTGCAGGTCAGTGAAGTCTTCCTCCGCGCCCGAGGGGCCATCCAGTGCTTTCAGGTCCGCCTTGAGCTGAATCAGGTAACCGGAGACGAACCGCGCTGCCAGCCCAAGGTGCCGAAGCGTCTGGACCAGCAACCAGGTGGAATCCCGACAGGATCCCGAACCTTTTTTCAGGGTTTCTTCCGGGGTCTGGACACCGGGCTCCATCCGGATCAGGTAATCAATACGATCCGCGAGCCGCTGGTTCAAACCCACCAGGAAATCCACGCTTGGGGTTTCCTTGCGGTCTATGGTGGCCATCCACTTGCGGAATTCCGGTGTTTCCGGAAGTTTCTGTAAATAGGGCGCCAGCTCCGCCGTCTGCCATTCCTCGTAGTCAAAGGGAATGGTCTCCGCCCGGGGTTCCAGGAAGAAATCGAACGGGTTGATCACCGCCATCTCGGCAACCAGGTCCACCGTGATTTTCAGCTCGTCGGTCTTTTCCGGAAACACCAGCCGGGCCAGATAGTTGGCCTGCGGGTCCTGTTGCCAGTTCAGGAAGTGACCTTCCGGCTCAACCTTCAGTGAGTAACTGAGAATTCGGGTTCGCGCATGTGGACAGGGGCGCAAACGAACGATCTGCGGCCCCAGGGTGATGGGCCGCTCGTAGCGATAGTGAGTGGTGTGGCTCAGGGCAACGTGAATCGACATGGAACCTATCTCGCAGGCGAATAGTGTTGGGAGTTTCAGGCTGTCTCGTAGACAGGAAACCAGGTCTCTGCAATGTCGTCGTGAAGTTCACCGATCTCCAGCTGCAGGTTCTCCAGGAACAGGATCACGTCCTCCTTGCGGATCAACGCATCCACGTCGCCTTCACGGGTGTGACGGACCGCCTGCAGCGCCGTGCGCAGCGGAATCTCGTTCCTGGGCAGGCGACCGAGGGCACCGGCCACTTCGCTGAGACTGTGTAGCACCGAGCGCGGGAAGGGTTCGTTCTGCAACAGGAAGCGAATCACCAGAGGCCCGCTGACCTTGCGCCGCACGTTGTGGCGGTACATCTGGAAGGCACTCTGGTAGCGCAGAACGCTCGTCCACAATAGCCCGCCGTAGGTTTCCGTGCCGTCCCAGCCATCGAGGAACTGCAGAGCTCCCACTTCAATCTGACGGGTGGCCATGTCGGCCCGCTCAAGGTTGCGACCCACCCGGATGAAGTCGTAGCCCTCGTCGTGACTCATACACCCGGCCAGCAAACCATTGAGCATCTGGCAGCGACCGACGATCTCGTTCAGGAACTCGTACCGCGCCCGTTTCCCCACTCCCTGGTCGATGTGCTCCTGGATGTAGCGGTACAGTTCATTGATGACTTCCCAGGCGTCGGTCGGCACCTGGTCCCGGGTGGTGCGCACATTCTCCCGGGCAGCCTTGATGCAGGAGGCGATGGAACTCGGGTTGTAACTGTCGGCCATCAGAAACTTCACACAGTTGCGCTCATCGGCCTTCTGGTGGTGCTGGTCAAACAACGCGCCCATGCCCGTTACCGCCACCAGCCCCTTCCAGGACAGCTGGGTCTCCTTGGGCATATCCAGCGCCAGGGAATTGAAAGCCATGATCATCCGGGCGTTGTTCTCGGCCCGTTCAAGGTATCTGGCCATCCAGTACAGTCGTTCCGCTACACGTGACAGCACATCAGTTCTCCTCGTCCACGATCCAGGTATCCTTGCTTCCACCGCCCTGGGAGGAATTCACCACCAGGGAGCCCTTGCGCATCGCTACCCGCGTCAGCCCGCCGGCCGTTACATAGGTTCTCACGCCCTGCAGCACAAAAGGCCGCAAATCCAGATGCCGTGGCGCCAACCCCTCGTCGCACAGGGTGGGCGCCACCGACAGGCTCAGCGTAGGCTGCGCGATGTAATTGCGCGGGTTCTTCTTGATCAGGCGGGCGAACTCGGTGCGTTGCTTCTTGGTGGAATGCGGCCCCACCAGCATGCCGTAGCCACCGGATTCGTTCGCCGGCTTCACCACCAGCTCGTCGAGGTGCTCAAGCACATACTCCTGATCCTGCTTGTTTACGCACATATAGGTGGGCACGTTCGGGATGATCGGCTCCTCATCGAGGTAGTAGCGGATCATGTCCGGCACGAAGGCGTAGATCACCTTGTCATCGGCCACGCCGGCACCAGGCGCATTGGCAAGACCAACCTTGCCGTTGCGCCAGGCCCGCATAAGCCCTGGTACACCAAGAGTGGAATCCGCCCGGAACACCTCGGGGTCCAGGAAGTCGTCATCAATGCGGCGATAGATCACATCGACACGCTCCAGTCCCTCGACCGTGCGCATGTAGACACAATCGTCCTCACCCACCACCAGGTCGGCCCCCTCCACCAGTTCGGCGCCCATGCGCTGGGCCAGGAAGGAATGCTCGAAATAGGCGGAGTTGAAAATACCCGGCGTGAGCACCGCAATCTTCGGGTGATCCTGGGGCCGGGGCGAGATTGACGCCAGCATGTCGAACAGCTGATTGGTGTAGTCATCCACCGGCAGGATGCTGGTGTTGTCGAACAGCTCCGGGAACACCCGCTTAGTGAGCTGACGGTTCTCCAGCATGTAGGAAACGCCCGAGGGAACCCGCAGGTTGTCCTCCAGGACATACACCTTGCCGTCCTTGTCCCGTACCAGGTCCGATCCGCAGATGTGGGCCCAGACCCCCAGGGGTGGCGTAAAGCCCCGGCACTGCTCGCGGAAGTTCTTGGAGTTGGCGAACACGTACTTGGGGATCACCTTGTCCTTGACGATGTTCTGATCGTTGTAGATGTCGTTGATGAACATGTTGAGGGCGGTGAGGCGCTGGGCAAGTCCCTGCTCAATGGTCTCCCACTCGCGGAGTGAGATCACCCGGGGAATGATGTCGAACGGCCAGGCCCGGTCGATATTCTCGCCCTCACTGTAGATGGTGAAGCTGATCCCCATCTCCAGTATCGCCAGCTCGGCCGCTTGCTGGCGTGCCTGGATTTCCTCTGAACCGAGATTGCCCAGGTAGTCGGTAATCGCCGTGGCCGCGCGTCGGGGCTTCCCCTTTGCAGCGATCAGCTCATCGTAGAAGTCATTTGGATCGTAATTTTTCCAGTCTATCGATTTGTTCTTTTTCATTTGGGGTCCTTTCGTTAACCACCGCGTGCTATTCGGTGCACCAGACGGAGCTTTTCGACCACCGGAGCTGCCAGCACGAAGGGGTAGGCGTCCTCGTGCCCCATGCTCCGGTTCAGGCTGTTGAGTGCGAGCGTGAGGGGAAACCAGTGCTTGATCAGCGCATCGAAGTCGTCTGCCTGATAAGGATCAAAGGCAGGATCAAGTTCACTGCGCGTCGGGCTCTGTTCGGCATGCAGTCGCAGGCCGAACTGCCAGGCCGTTTCCAATGTGTCCACCATATGCAGGTAGTGTGCCCAGGTCTCGGCCCAGTCTTCCCAGGCATGGCTGCTGGCGTAGGCGCTGATGTACCAGCTTTGCCAGTCACCCGGCGGACCGTACTGGTAATGCTGGTCCATCGCCTGTTTATAGTCTCTGGTGTCATCGCCAAACATCTTCCGGACCGGCCCGAGCCATGGCCCGGACCGGACCAGCAGATCCCAGTAGTAATGGCCGGATTCATGGCGGAAATGCCCCAAAACGGTGCGATAAGGTTCAGCCATCTGGCTGCGCATCCGTTCCCGTTCCACCGGGTCCGCCTCGGCAATGTTCACAGTGATCACACCATTGGCATGGCCGGTTTTTACCTTCGACCGCTCGTCAAACATTGCGGGCTGGTCGGCCAGAAAATCGAATGCCATGCCGTACTGATCTTCGTTCCTGGGTTCGCAGGGCAGCTTGAGACGCAGCACGGAATACACCAGGCGCCGTTTTTCCTTCTCAAGACGGCGCCAGAGATCCTGATTTTTGGGGACACTGAGATCGGGAATAGTGCGATTGAGGCGACAGGCAACGCAGAAAGCGTGAAGGTCGGTTTGAGGGATCAGCCAGTTGCAGGTGCCCTGGCTCTGGTAGTTGCCACAGAGCCGGTAAAGATCGCCCCGGGCGACTGCCGCCCAGGTGCCATCATCTTTTGGCTCGATAGCCAGCAAGTCCATGACATCGGGTGCAAAGCCGAGGCCAGACCCGCAACTGGTACAACGACAGTTTTCAAAATACAGCAGGTTGGCGCATCGGCCGCAGTGAAACAGCTTCATCGGGGGACATCCTTGGCCGATACCGGCAAGACCATTGCTTCAAGTATTGGCCATTCGGGCCAAAACGCAACTTAACTACCGCGAAACCCGACCGGATGCCCCCGAAAATCCGACGCTAGACAGCCATGGCAGTCTCAGTTCCGGAAACGCTGTCACTCGCGCCTTTACACAGGTATTGCTCTGAGTCGAAGCGCCGCGTCTGGTTCCGGAACTGCCACGTAAAGCCCGGCCACAGTGTGGTGTTCTTACCGTTTTCATTCACGTACCAGCTCTTGCAACCGGTTTGCCACACGGAGTCGCCCAGCCTGGCATGAACAGAGGCGTTATAACGGCTCTGGGCATCCGGTTTCACGTCGATGCTGGTCCACTGCTGCCGGCGCATCTGTTGGAGGGCATCCAGCACGTACTGGATCTGACTCTCGATCATATACACCATGGAGCTGTGGCCGAGGCCGGTATTCGGCCCCATCAGCATGAAGAAATTGGGAAAGCCACTGACGGTGGTGCCTTTGTAAGCCTCGGCGCCGTCTTTCCAGGCATCCAGCAGGTCCTGGCCATTGCGGCCAAAGATCATGCCCGCAGGGATCGGATCCTGGGCCCGGAAACCGGTTCCGTAGATGATGCAATCCACCTGCCGCTCGTTGCCCTGACCGTCGATCACGGTGTTGCCCTGCACCTCACGGATACCCTCGGTCACCACATCCACATGGTCCTGTGCCAGCGCCGGATAGTAGTTGTTGGAAATCAGCACCCGCTTGCAGCCGAAATGGAAATCCGGAGTGACCTTCCTGCGCAGCGCCTTGTCCGGGATCTGGCTACGGATATGCCGGCGGGCCTGCAGCTCACCCAGTTTCAGAATCCGCGGGTTGCCCACAAAGCCCAGCACCCGTGCCTCAAGCGACCAGTAGATACTCTGGCGGAAGGCGTTGAGTGTTTGCGGGAACACCCGGAATAGCCGCTTCTCCAGCGGCCGGATGGCCCGATCCGGCTTGGGCATGATCCACGGCGGCGTGCGCTGGTACAGGTCCACCCGTGCCGCCTGCTTTGCCACTTTGGGAACAAACTGGATGGCAGAAGCCCCGGTGCCGATCACCGCCACCCGCTTGCCGCGCAGATCGTAGTCGTGATCCCAGTCCTGGGAATGAAAGCGCTTGCCGGTGAAGGACTCGATTCCCTTGATCTCCGGATAAGCTGGTGTACTCAATCCCCCCATCCCGGAAACAAGGATATCCGCCTTCAACGTCCTGAATTCGGGCAGGCTTTTATCGGTGCGATCCAACCGGTCTCCAGGCTTCATACCCTTGTCCTGCATATACGACCACAGCGCAGGCGCATCACTAGTCTCAAGGGTCCATCGCTGCCGGTTTTCGTCAAATCGCGCCCCGGCCACATGGGTGTTCAGGCGGATGTGCTTCATCAGGCCGTATTTCTCGGCACAGAGCTTCAGATAGGCCTTGATCTCGTGCTGCTGGGCATACATCCGGCTCCAGTTGGGGTTCTGTTCGAAGGAAAAGGAGTAGAGTGCAGACTGCACGTCACAGGCACACCCCGGATAGTGGTTCTGGTGCCAGGTGCCGCCAATGTCGTCACTCTGCTCCAGGATCACGAAGTCGTTGTAGCCGGCTTCCTTGAGTTTGATGGCCATGCCCAGGCCGGAGAAGCCGGTGCCGATGATGGCGATCTGTGTGTTCTGTTCCATTGCTGCACTCCTGTGTTGGCCTTTTTGACCTTGTCTGTTGTTCTCCGGCGGTTCATCATGGCCGGTAGACACATGTATACACAGGTTGGTAGACAGCCGTATACTCCTGGATCGGTGATTGGCCTCGGTTGACTGGTAGTTGGCCTTTACGGCGGGCTCTGGTTGGGGGGGCTGGCCGTTTGTGGGAAGGTGGCCCCGACAGCCGCTCTTGCACCCCACCAAGAGGAAAAGATGAACGGATTAACCGGCGGAAAGCTGAAACTCATTCAGGCGGCGCTTCGGCTGATTACCGAAACCCGGGGCCTGACGTCGCTGGGACTGCGGGAGCTTGCCCGGGAGGCGGGGCTGAATCCGAATACGTTTTACCGGCACTTCAGGAGCCTGGATGAGTTTGGGCTGACGGTTTTGGGCTACATTGCCGAAGAGATGAAAGCCGGCGTCCGGGATTTGCGGCAGATGGCGGACTCGTCCGAACAGGCATCGCGAGATACGGTGGCGTTCGTGTATCACTACTTTCTCGCCAATCCGGCGGCAACTACGGTGGCTGTCCGGGAACTCCACGGCCCTTCCCCGATACTGCGCCGTGCCCTGGAATCACAACTTGAAGCCAGCGCCCGGGAAATGGCGGAGGATATTATCGAGCGGCAGCTGGTGAGCGCCGTGCCACCCGAAACCATTCATGAAATCTCCCGCATGACGATCCGCTACATCCTGTTCCGGGCCATGGATTACATAGAGAAACCCGCCCAGCGGGAAACCATCCAGACCGAAACCGAGCACTTCATCAACCGGCAGTTCCGGGGCGCTATGCTTGACCATCTGTCCCAGTCTGAAGTGGAGCGCCTCTCCCTGGATCACCAGTGAAATACCTCCGATAAGCCCCCTTTCCGGGCAGATCTGGCAACCTGCACTAGTATGTAGATAACCAGAACAAGTGATTAATCGGGAAATCCGGAGGCACACCAATAATGAAAATCGGTATCCCCAAGGAAATCTTTGAGGACGAGCGGCGAGTAGCCGCGACGCCACCTTCTGTTCACAAGTTAATCGGGCTCGGCTACGAGGTGATCGTTGAAACCGGCGCCGGCGAAGCCGCGAACTACTCTGATGCTGCCTATGAGAAAGTCGAGGCAGCCATCGCAACGGATACCAGCTCTCTCTGGAAAGAGGCCGACTTTATCCTGAAGGTTCGCGCGCCCATGGAGAATCCGGCACTGGGCAAGCACGAAGCGGATCTGATGAAGGAGGGCGCATTTCTGGTGAGCTACATCTGGCCGGCGCAAAACCCGGAATTGCTGGAAAAGCTGGCGGCCAGAAAAATTACGTCTTTCGCCATCGACAGCCTGCCCCGGATCAGCCGCGCCCAGAAAATGGACGCTCTCAGTGCCATGGCTAACATTGCCGGCTATCGGGCGGTGATTGAGGCGGCCAATAACTTCGGGCGATTCTTTACCGGGCAGGTCACCGCCGCAGGCAAAGTACCTCCGGCGAAAATTATGGTGATCGGTGCCGGGGTTGCAGGCCTCGCAGCGATCGGCGCCGCCAACAGCATGGGCGCGATCGTGCGGGCCTTTGATACCCGTCTTGAGGTGAAGGAACAGGTCGAGAGCATGGGGGCCGAGTTCCTGGTTCTGGACTTTGAGGACGAGGATGGCAGCGGCAGTGGCGGCTACGCCAAGCAGATGAGCGACGAGTTCATCAAGGCGGAGATGGCGCTGTTCGCCGAACAAGCAAAAGAAGTGGACATCATCATCACCACCGCCCTGATTCCCGGCAAGCCGGCGCCGAAACTGATCACGGCCGATATGGTGAAATCCATGAAGCCTGGCAGTGTCATCGTGGATCTGGCGTCCGAGCGCGGCGGCAACTGCGAACTCACCGAGCCAGGCAAGGTGGCGCACCATCATGGCGTTACCCTGATCGGGTACACCGACCTGCCCAGTCGCATGGCCAAGGTGGCCAGTGAACTCTACGCCACCAACCTGGTGCACCTGCTTACCGAGCTGACCCCCGAGAAAGACGGCAAACCCGTGGTGAACATGGATGACGAAGTCATCCGGGGCCTGACGGTGGTGCACGAGGAGGACATCACCTGGCCGCCACCAAAACCGGAATCGCCGGTCAGCCCCAAGCCTGCACCCGGCACCGAGGAACCCTCGGCCGCCGACAAGGCAGCGGCCAAGAAAGACGCCGATCGCAAAAGCCTGATTGGCAAAACCGTTCTTCTGGTTGTAACGGCCCTCGCCCTCTACGGCGTTGGCGCTCACGCACCGGAGAGCTTCCTGCAACACTTTACGGTGTTTGTTCTGTCCTGCTTCATCGGTTGGCAGGTCATCTGGAACGTTACGCCTTCCCTGCATACGCCACTTATGAGCGTCACCAATGCGATCAGTGGCATCATCGTTATCGGCGCCATTCTGCACCTGGCCCAGGCGGAGAACATTGCCGTCGGCATCATGGCTTTTGTCGCGGTGCTGATCGCCAGCATCAACGTGGGGGGCGGCTTCCGGGTCACCCATCGCATGCTCAAAATGTTCCGCAAGTAGGAGGCGCCCGATATGAGCACAGGACTGGTGAGCGTGGCCTACGTGGTCGCAAGCATTTGTTTCATTCTCAGCCTGGGTGGTCTCAGCCACCAGGAATCCGCGCGGCGCGGCAATCTTTACGGGGTCGCCGGCATTATCATCGCCGTGGGCGCAACCCTGGCCAGTGTTGACGGCGGTATCGTTTCGATCGTGATTGCCGTGTTGCTGGGTGCGGGCATTGGCATTGCCATCGCCAACAAGGTGGAAATGACCCAGATGCCACAACTGGTGGCCCTGCTGCACAGCTTCGTGGGCGCGGCTGCCGTGTTTGTCGGCTTTTCCGGCTACATCGAGCCGTTGATTGCCACCTCCGGTGCCGAGCACACCATCAAACTGGTGGAAGTCTACGTTGGCATCTTCATTGGCGCGGTGACTTTCACCGGCTCCCTGGTTGCCTGTGGCAAGCTCGATGGTCGCATCGACAGCAAGGCCCTGACCCTACCCGGCCGGCATATGATGAACCTGGTGGCCGTTATTGTCTGCGTGTTCCTGGGCGCCTGGTTCCTCGGTACCGACAGCATGGCCCTGGGCATCGTGGCGCTCGTTCTGATGACAGCCATTGCGTCCGTCCTCGGTATTCATCTGATCATGGCGATCGGCGGTGCCGATATGCCGGTAGTGGTCTCCATGCTCAACAGCTATTCCGGTTGGGCCGCGGCCTCCATCGGCTTCATGCTGGGTAATGATCTGCTGATTGTTACCGGCGCCCTGGTGGGCAGCAGTGGTGCCATTCTCAGCTACATCATGTGCAAGGCCATGAACCGCTCGTTCATCAGCGTGATTCTTGGTGGCTTCGGCCAGACCAGCAGCAGTTCGGCGGCCGCCGATGCCGACCAGACGGTGCACGAATCCAGTGTCGACGACGTCTGTGAAGAGCTGCGCAACGCCCAGTCGGTGATCATCGTGCCCGGTTACGGCATGGCGGTGGCCCAGGCCCAAAACGGCGTCAGCGAAATGACCAAGATCCTGCGGGACAAGGGTGTGAACGTGCGTTTCGGCATCCACCCGGTCGCCGGTCGCCTGCCCGGGCACATGAACGTTCTCCTGGCAGAAGCCCATGTGCCCTATGACATCGTGCTGGAGATGGACGAGATCAACGAGGACTTCCCGGATACCGACGTGGTGCTGGTGATCGGTGCCAACGACACGGTGAACCCGGCCGCCGCCGAAGACCCCGGCAGTCCGATCGCCGGTATGCCGGTGCTGGAAGTCTGGAAGGCTCACCAGGTGGTTATTCTCAAGCGGGGCATGGCCACCGGCTACTCAGGCGTGGAAAACCCGCTGTTCTTCAAGGATAACGCCCGCATGCTGTTCGGCGATGCCAAGGAAAGCATCGACAAGCTGGTGTCAGGTCTGCGGGGCTGAGCCAGCCCCGCGCCTGTTTACCTCAGTGATTACTCAGTCGTGTTGTAAACGTAAGACGAGACAGTGCCGTCCTGGTTGAACCGAACGACCAGGTCGGTGGTTTCGGCATCACCGAAGGCTGACCACTTGTACTTGCCATAGGTCCAGGTGCGTTTGCCATCCTCGATACCGGTACGCCACGGCTCGCCGAACATCTCCTGGATATCGGCTCGCGTGGTTTCACCAATCTGGATCTGGTCGACATTGTGGGTGGCAAAGTCTTTACCAACGGTCGCACAGCCCACCATGGCAGCCATCACAAGTGCCACAGACAGCGCTTTAATCGAACTAATCATCGACATACTGATCCTCATATTCGGGTGAATTTCATCCATCATAACGTGTCTCTGAGCAGACGCGATTACGAAGACGACAGGTTCATCGGATAAAAAAGCCGCAGGCCCGAAGGCACTGCGGCAAGTGTCGATCGTCCGATCGAAGGGGATAATCAATACAGCTTGGCGAGAGACTTCTTGGCGAAGGATTCCACTTCGTTCAGGCGGCCTTCTTTCACCTTGATCAACCATTCAGGGTCTTGCAGAAGTGCCCGACCAACGGCGATCAGCTCAAACTCGTGGTTGTTCATCCGCTCCACCAGTTCATCGATACCGGCCTTCTCGACCGCTTCCTGCTTGCTGGCAAAAGTGCCGCTGATGAAATCCTCAGTCAGCCCGACACTGCCTACCGACATGGTGGGCTTGCCCGAAAGCTTCTGGGTCCAACCAGCGAGGTTCAGATCCGAGCCCTCGAATTCCGGCTCCCAGAATCGGCGGGTGGATGCGTGGAAAATGTCCACACCGGCTTCCACCAGAGGCTTCAGGAACCGCTCGAGTTCCTCGGGGCTATGAACCAGTTTGGCTTCGTAATCCTGTTGCTTCCACTGAGAGAAGCGCAGCATGATCGGGAAGTCGGGGCCTACCCTGTGACGCACTGCTTCCACAATCTCGACCACAAAGCGCAAGCGATTTTCCAGGCTGCCGCCGTACTCGTCATCGCGCTGGTTGGTGCCCTCCCACAGGAACTGGTCCAGCAGGTAACCATGGGCGCCATGGATCTCCACGCCGTCAAAACCGAGGGCTTTGGCATCCTGGGCTGCGTCGGCAAACGCGGTGATCACGTCTTCAATGTCTTCTTTGGTCATGGCCTTGCCGTTGGGCTTGCCCGGGGCAAACAGACCGGAGGGGCTGTAGCCAGGAACTGCGGGATCCGGCGGTGTTCCCTCCTTCCGGACGGCACCCACATGCCAGAGCTGCGGGAAAATCGCACCACCCGCCTCGTGTACCGCGTCTACCACGTTCTTCCAGCCTTCGAGGGCCTCAGATCCATGGAACGCCGGTACGTTCGGATAACCATTGGCGGCGGAATGATTCACCGTTGTACCTTCGGTGATGATCAGGCCCACACCGGCTTCGGCACGGCGGCGATAATAGGCCACCACGTTTTCCCCCGGAACACCATCCGGCGAGAAGTTGCGGGTCATGGGCGCCATGGCCACACGATTGCGCAGTTTGAGGTTGTGGAGTTCAAACGGTTCGAAAAGCGGTCCAAGATTCATGCTCATGGTAATGTGCAACCTCATTAATTTGGTTTCGTAAAGCAACCCTATTGAATCTGGTTTTAAAATGCAACCCTATTCGGTACACTCCGGACATGGCCAGAAAACGTTTTGATGATTCCAGCTGTTCCGTCGCCCGCGCCCTCAATGAAGTGGGTGACTGGTGGTCCCTCCTCATTGTGCTGCACGCCATGTATGGCACCCGGCGCTTCGTCGATTTCCAGCAGGAGCTGGGCATTGCCAAGAATATCCTCTGCGATCGTCTGGCACGGCTGGTGGACAATGACGTGTTGCGCAAAGTTGACGTGGGCGAGCATGGATCACGTTTCGAATACCGCCTGACCGAGAAGGGCCGGGACCTCTTTCCGGTGGTTATTGCCCTTCGTCAGTGGGGGGATAAATGGAATCCGGCTCCAGACGAGCCCCCCCTTGACCTGCGCGACCGCGCCACCGGTCGACCGATTCACACGGTGGAAGTTCAGGACGCCGACGGCCAGGCCCTTTCTATTCGGGATGTGTTTGTACCGGAAGAGAGCCTGCCAGCAGGGAAAAAGCGCTCGGCCTGACCATCCGCAATACCCGCAGTCAAAGCACCACTGTCTGTTTTTTTGAGTTGAATCAATCCGCTGATCAAACCCGTGCAACTGCCCGGGCATTCTTGCGCTAAATCAAGTTTCCATTTCCCGATGTCATTAATCTGCAGTCATCAACGATTCAGGTTAAGGAGATGGATATGTCCCGTACATTCAAACTTGGTGTTCTGGCTGCAGCAGTGATGGCGGCAGCTCCGGCTGTTCAGGCGTACGAAGCCGGTGATTTTATTGGTCGCGTTGGTGTGGCAACGGTTGATCCGGATTCCTCCAGCAGCAACTTGAACTCCAACGCTCTCGGCGAAATTGATGGCGCCAAAGTGAGCGTCGATTCCAACAGCCAGTTGGGCCTGACTGCAACCTACATGCTGACTGACCAGATCGGTGTTGGCGTGCTGGCGGCGACTCCGTTCAAGCACGACATCAAGGGTGACGGCGCAGCTCTGGGTGGCACTGGCAAGCTGGCAGAAACCAAGCACCTGCCGCCCACCATCACGCTGCAGTACTTCCCGATGCCCAGTGGTAGCAAATTCCAGCCCTACGTTGGTGCCGGCGTAAACTACACCAACTTCTTTGAAGAGAAGACCACCCAGACGCTGACCACCACCTATGATGCGGTGGCAGGAAACCCGGGTATCAATGGCACCGACATCGAACTGGATGACAGCTTTGGTCTGGCCGCCGAGATTGGTCTTGATTACATGATCACCGAAAACGTGGGTATCAACGCAGCGGTCTGGTGGATCGACATCGACACCGAAGCCACCATCAACGCTTATGCAGGCAATGCCGTTGCTGATACCAGCACCATTGATGTGGATATCGACCCCTGGGTTTACATGGTAGGCGTTTCCTACAAGTTCTGATCCCCGTGCCTCCGCCAGTCGCCACGGTCTGTTGGCTGGCGGAAGGTGCGCTTTCCTATGCGGGGCTTCTCCGGCCCCGCCTTTTTTTGCCCACTCGCCACCATTAAACCACTCTTCCCTGAGCCTCTTAATTCAATCCTACTGAACCTGGAAACTCAGCTCAGCCATCACCTCGGCGGGCGGTGGGTTCAGCCTCGCAATCGTCTGGAACTCGTCAACCCATTCGTGCTCACCGTGCAAACCGTCGATAAACGTAGGGCGGATGGCCTGGTAGTAAAGCGTTGTTTCAACCTGCAGAGGCAACGCCAGTGACGTGCCCACGGGAATGCGATAACGGATAGTGTCACGGCCTTCATTGGACGCGTTGAAATCACTGTCGCCCTGAACGCCAACTGGGCGGACATCGTTCGGTACTGCGGCGTTGTCAAAACCGCGGGGCGGGATACGGTTGTCTTTCAAGAGGGTCGAGGCATAAAGCAGAATATGGGTTATATCTCCGGTCGTGGAGCCCAGTACGGCCTCGTAGACGGGTACATCCTGTTCGGAACGGACTTCACTGACATGCCCGAGATAACAGGCCTCCGAATCGAAACCGGGAGGTTTCTTGGCCGCCAGACAGGCCTCCGACGTGAAATCCTCATCCATGGGTAAACGGAAGCTGTTGTCTGGTGCACCGTTTGCAAAAACCACCGCACCATTGGCATCGATCACTCGGGTTCCCACCCAGACCCTGCGTGACGGGAAACTGGTGGGCAGTTTATGGCCACTTTCATTCTGGATCGTCAGATCGAAAACCAATTCACCGCTTGCTATGCCTTCGCCGGTGACCGAGAGGGTCGCAGCGGTTTTCAGGAACTCGCGGGTCAATTCCGCCGTGGCTGCAAAGTCGCCTTCCTCATTGATCGAATCGCGCCCCAGCTCCTCCCGGAACAACTCGAGCGTTTCCAGCAACCAGGTATTTCCGCCCAGCATAACGTGCGGTGAATAAGGCTGGCGCTCGGGCCAGTTTGCATTCACGCTGCCATCCGGCCTCACCGCCAGCCGGGTCAGGAAGTTCTCCCCGATCTCTTCCCGCGCCATATGGCACTGCTGGCAGGAACGGGTGTTGCTGCCACTGGGGCCGAAATCGCTGCTTGCCCATTCCGTGAAGGGCGTCTGCTCGGGAAAGTCTTCACCGTTGGGCTGGTCCGTTTCTATATCAATGGTCGGGGTATACAGCTCATGGCAGCTGGCGCAGAGCCGCGAATCCTGCATCTGTTGGCCGTACGCGGGCATGAAACCAACCTGATTCTGCATCGCCTGTCCCTGAGGGTTTTGATAGGGGCCATGGATGGTGAATGCGCCTGGCTCGCCCGCTGCCGGAATCTCATAATCTCCGGAATGCACGCCGTCCGGGTAGGCATTTCCGGTCAGGACAGAATCGGTGATCTGGTGACAGGCAGTGCAACTAATCCCCTCCCGGGCATGGGGGTCTACCAGGGCCTGCTCTGCCCGATAAAAGCCATCCTCAAGCCCTACTCCCGTCTGATGCGCGTGGGTTCTGGCCATGGGGCTGTGGCAGGTAAGGCATTTGTCTTCAATAAAACCGGCCAGATGCGGGAAGGTTTCCGCCTCATGCATCATGTTGGCCCGGAAATACGGGTCAGTGAACGCATTGGCCATGACGCTGCTTTTCCAGTCTGCAAAAGGGCTGATATCCACGCCACCCGGTGACGGCTGCACCGCAGATACTTGCGGGTCCGGAGCCCTCAGCACTGCCGGGCTATCGCCAGGATTGCTGGCCGTATGGCACTGGCCGCAGTCCGCCGCCGCCAAGAATACACCTGTCAGACTCCAGTGCTCGATCTGGGTTGCCAGTGACGGCAGAACGTCCTCGGGTGGTTCGTTCGGCTCGATGTCATCGCCAGCGTTCCCTGCCGACCCGCCACCATCACTGCAGGCGGTCAGAACGATTACCAAAAGTGCGACATATCGCCGCATAAATGCCCCATGCCGGCTGAAAGCTTTCATAGCTACCTCGAAAAATTTCCCGTTTTTCAGACTGATACACACCCAGAACCCTGGTTTTGACCCTGATCAAATTTCCGTCAGAACAAATTTCAACCAGTAGCCAAGCTTTGCAATTAGGTTATAACCTAATAACTAAAGGCAATCGAATTCAAGCAGTGGCAGAACGATTTGAAAAGAGAACGTGGAGTCTGAGAATGAAAAAAACCCTTCTTGCTAGCGCATTGATCACGGCGGTCGGTTCATCGGGGATGGCCTGGGGAGCAACAGGCCTGAGCTTTGGCGACACCGTGCAACTGAGCGCCAATGGCGGCGCCAATAAAACCAAACTGGTTCGGATGACCAATGGTCGGCTGGTTTCCGTGTATGGTGACTATCTCGATCCCAACGACAACATCGTTTACGACGTCAAAGCCCAGGCCGAAAGGCCGGCGCGAGATCTTTTCGCCCGGTACTGCGACTCAGATTGTGATGACGTTGCCAACTGGTCAACCCCGGTCAATATCTCCGGCACCGCAAGCCAATCTTCCATCGATACAGACTGGACCGGCGATGGCAGCCGAACGCCTTTTGCGGGCGATTCCGACAAGCCCAATATCTTTAACAGCGGCTCCCGGATTATCGTGTCCTGGGTTGATAAATACTGCGACGGTGGCGCTCAGCGGACGGTAACGTATCTGACACGGGAAAACCGGGAAATTCCGTTCAGCTGTGCCTATGCGGTGACGAGTGCCAACAACGGAGAAACCTGGTCCACTCCGGTGCAACTCTCCACAGGTGAGCGCGATGCCAAACAGGACGTACACCGTGGACTGGGCACTGGTGAGTGGGCCATTACCTGGCAGGAAGATCCGCTAGGCCTGCAGCTCGGTGAGGCAGACGGCCCGGGTGACGGCGCGTCAGGCGCCAACGTCAGCCATGGCACCGACATCTGGTACAGCTACGCGGTGGCTGGCTGGACAGCTCAGGACAACGGCATCTGGGCTACCCCGGTGCGGGTAACCGACAACTACGATACCCAGAATGCCTCCGGCAACTTTGATGCGATCAAGGACAGCGCCGGAAACGTGGTTGCAGACGATCAGATTGAGGGAGGCACCGCTGGAGCATCCCGAGCCAACCTTGCGCTTCAGTTCGGATCACTGGATTTGGTACCCCAGGTCATTCTGGCCTATGAGGAAACCAAAGGCTCCAGCGGTCTCGATGAAGGCAAGTACGTTCGCTACCACACCTTCGACTGGAACACTCCAGGCGAGGAAGCTGGCTGTATCATCAGCAATCCGGCTCTGAATGCGCGCCGGGTACGCTTTGTGCCGCAAAAAGAGGCTGGTAGTGCCAGCGGGCTTCGCTTGGGTATTTTCTGGAAAGAAGGTGAATTCACCCAGGGTGGCCCCTCCGACATCATGCTGCGTAAGGGTGTCGTCAATGGCGGAAACGGCTTCTCAGCTGCAGAAATGGTTCCCGCTGTGGATGCCAACTGCGCGGTATCCGACTATGCGTCCGCCATCGTGCTGAACAATCAGCCTGCCTTGAACATGAGCAGCCGCACGGAAGACGCACAGGCGACCACCGATGCCAATATCGCCAACTCAACCATCTCCGATGACACGTATCAAAAGGTTGAGGAAAACGCGATTGCCCACCGTGGCCTGCTGCGGAGCGACGATCTCTACATCGGTTACACCTACACCCCGGTGCTGGCGGAACTGTTGTACACCAACACCAAGAACTACAACTTCTACATCCGGCATTACGATGCGGTGGCAGGTACCTGGTCTGCACCGGAAAACCTGAGCAATATTGACGATACCGGTATCAATGTGCGCGAGCCCCGACTCGTGGGCACACCAGGAACCAACACCACCAAGTGCCCGACGGATCCGGAAGAATGCCAGGACAAGACCCGGTTCTATGTTGCCTGGGGCACCCAGACCAACGTCTCCGAATGGAGCCTGGAAGAACCAAGCGAACTGGATCTGTTTGCCGCACGTGCCGAGGATAAAGGCGCCTATGTGACACCGGTGGTTCGTTTCGCTGGCGAGGCAGAGGATGTGGAAGACTTCGAGTCACAGATCCGGATGACACCCGCCGGCAATGAACTGTTCGTGGTCTGGAACGAAAATGATCCGTCAGGGACCCATGCCCTTTACCGTGAGGCAGTCACCATTGACCTTCCCGATGATGGCGGTGATGACAATGACGACACCCCAACCACAACCAGCAGCAGCGGTGGCGGTACGGTATTCGGCTGCAGCTACAACCCGGGTGCTCCCTTCGACCCGACGCTGTTCCTGCTCACTGCTCTGGCCATTGGCGGTCTGACCATGCGCAGGGTCAAAGCCCGGGGTTAAATTCGCGGAAACCACTGAACCCCGGCCGGGACTATCCGGCCGGGGTTTTTTAATGCCAGGGATTAAAACAGATACCAGCCGGGCAGAAGCGAGGCATTATAGGCGGCGTGAAGAATGACACAGGGAACCAGGGAACCGTGCCGGTCCCGGAAATAACCAAAAACGAGGGCCGGAATGAATACCAGCCAGGCCATCAGATCGGTTCGATAGACCAGGTGCCAGGCGGTGAACAACAGGGCCGCGATAAGATTGGAACAGGACAGACCGGCAAAACGCCTTTGACCCACTTGCGTCGTCGACAGCCAACCCTGCACCACGCCGCGAAACGCCAGTTCTTCGATGATTGGCGCCCAGAGCACCAACGAGAGAATGGACAGCAGATCCGCATCCTGCCAGCCACTACCTCCGGCAAGCACCGTCAGCAAAACGCCTATCAGACAGCCGACAACCAGAGCGAGCAAAAACTGACCATCGGCCAGGGACCGCGTTGGTCGGTTCAGGCCCAACAGTGCCATTAGAGAACTGGATTGATGCATAAGCGAAGACATCCTGGCCGAACCGGATTCAGACCCTGAATACTAGAGCATCCCGCCTTGAAAAGTCAGGGCGCCAGAAACAGAAAAGCGGAGCCGAAGCTCCGCTTTTCCAGGGATATTGACCGGACTCAGGCGCTCTGACGCTGACCCGACCGGCCCCGATTATGACCACCAGCACTCTGGCTACGTCCACCGCTGCGACCACCGGGCCTGGCACCGAAGCTCTTCGGTTTTCCGCCGGGACGACCATTGCCACCGCCGTTACCATTACGGTTGCGGGCGCGGCTGGGATCGGCCTTTGCCTTCGGCTTGAGCGGCAGGTTGTTTTTCGGCTCAAAACCTTCCACTTCCTTGCGCGGCAGCTGCTTCTTGATCAGCTTTTCGATGCCCGCCAACAACTTGCCCTCATCGGCACTGACCAGCGACAGGGCGTGACCACTTTCACCGGCACGACCGGTACGGCCGATACGATGCACGTAATCTTCCGGCACATTGGGCAGCTCAAAGTTCACCACCTGGGGCAGCTGCTTGATGTCCAGGCCCCGGGCGGCGATATCTGTCGCCACCAGGACACGCACTTCGCCGGCCTTGAAGTCCGCCAGCGCGCGGGTCCGGGCACCCTGTGACTTGTTGCCGTGGATTGCAGCCGCGGTGATGCCATCCTTCTCCAGTTTCTGGGTCAGGCGGTTCGCTCCGTGTTTGGTGCGGGTAAACACCAGCACCTGATCCCAGCTGTTGTCTCGCACCAGCTTGCTAAGCAGCGCCGTCTTCTGGCTCTGGTCTACCGGATACACCGACTGTTTTACCTTTTCAGCGGTGGTGTTCCGGGCGGCGACTTCCACCTGCACCGGGCTATCCAGCAGGCCTTCGGCAAGCTTGCGAATATCGTTGGAGAAGGTGGCAGAGAACAACAGGTTCTGGCGCTTGGCCGGCAGCAGCGCAAGGATCTTGCGAATGTCACGGATAAAGCCCATATCCAACATGCGGTCGGCTTCGTCCAGAACCAGGATTTCCACTTCGTTGAAGCGTACCGCGTTCTGCTGATACAGATCCATCAGACGGCCGGGCGTTGCCACCAGAACGTCCAGGCCCTTGCGCAGCTTCATCATCTGCGGATTGATTTTCACGCCACCGAAGACCACAGCCGCCTTGGTGGGGACGTATTTGCTGTAAAGGTTCACGCTGTCATGAACCTGCGCTGCCAGCTCACGGGTAGGCGTCAGAATCAGGGCGCGGGGGCCTTTGCCGGTGCGCGGGTTTTCGCCCAGGCGCTGCAGCAGAGGCAGAGTAAAGCCGGCGGTTTTGCCGGTACCGGTCTGGGCTGCCGCCATAACGTCCCGGCCAGAAAGCACGGCGGGAATAGCCTGGGCCTGGATGGGCGACGGGGTGTCATAACCCTGGTCAGACGTGGCACGAACCAGCTGCTCGGACAAACCGAGTGAAGAAAAACTCATATAGATGAACTCTTGATTGTTCTGCCTCCACGAACACCGTTACAGGTGAATGCGGGCAGATGCCATGAACATTCATGGAATAAAAGACGACTACGGTCACGCGCCGTTAACGGGGTGACGTCCTCTGACAGGTCGTATGGATAGGTCGCACGGGCTTGGAGCCTTAAACTGCGGAATCCCTAGAGGCAGGATGCGGGCACATTAACAGAGCCCCGGCCAATTAGCCATAGGTGATTATAATAAGCATCCGAAGGAACCGGGCGGTAACCAGCCGATACTGTAGCGGTTCCCGGGCGGTTGAAATACGCTAATCTACTGCGTTGCTGCGGTGGCAAAATTCCCGAGTGCGCCGCTGACTTTTTCCAGCACCTCATCGCAACCGTCAATACCATGGCGGCTCTTCAGGTACTGTGGATTGTTATACCCCAGCCACACCACGCCGTTGGCATCCTCCCAGATCAGGGCTTTCTGGGGCAGATCAATGGCGACGCTTTGGGCGCAATGCATCAGGGGCGTTCCGACTTTGGGGTTGCCGAAAATAACCACTTCGGTCGGACGCAGTTCCATCCCGGCTTTTTCGGCACCCTGCTGATGATTAACCCGGGCCATGACCGTCATGCCTTTTTCCTTCAGCACAGACTCGAGCTTGTCCGCCGTGGCTTTGACGTCGTGGCTGCTTTTGACCGTGACTAACCCGTCTGCCGCCTGTGCGTGCATTGCGAACAGCAGAGTTGAAGTTATCAGGGCAAGTCTGAGAATACAGCGCATGGTGTCCTCCGGAGAGTTTGCAGAGGATTTCAGCATAGAACACAACTCATCAGTGCGCTTCGAGGAGGGGCAGAACGCGAGCAAATCTGGTTGGAGGAATCCGAAAGGGCAGATTGCGAGTACTATGGTAGGGAGATACGTGTTTATACGTAGGCATAATCCCAAAAGACAGGAAAGACTTCGCTATGTCTCGATGGAAGTTAGCACCCGGTATTCTGGTTTTGCCGCTGCTGTTCGCCGGCTGCAGTGAAAATAATAGCCAACAGACGACAACTCAGCCGACAGCAGAACTCAAACCGCCATCGGAAACCGGCATTCTCAAAGTCGCCACCCGCAACGGCTCCACGACTTATTACCTGGATCGGCATGAAAACCCCGTCGGCCCCGAGCACGCGCTGATCAGCGCCTATGCCGAGCAACGTGGATGGGAGGTGGAATGGACCATGCTGGAGTCCACCAGCCAGGTTCTCGATGCCCTTGAGTCCGGCAGCACCCATCTGGCGGCAGCGGGCCTGACTCACCTGGCCTCACGGGATGAACGCTTTGCCCGTGGACCGGCCCACACCGAGATTACCGAACAACTGGTCTGCCATCGCGATTCGCGACCCATGCCCCGCAAACCCGAGGACATCCCCGGCACCGATATCGTCGTGACTGCCGGTTCCAGCTATGTCGAAACCCTGAACACGCTCAACGAGCAACACCCCGGCATCGAATTCGAAGAGGATGCAGACCGCACCACAGAGGTGATTCTCTCGGACGTTGCCGAGCAGGAGGTGGGTTGCACCGTGGCCGATTCCAACATCGTTCAGGTGATGCGCCGGCATTTTCCGCACCTGGAAGTTGCCATGACGCTGACGGACGGTCGGAACCTGGGCTGGTATCTGCCCAAGAACCAGCAGGCGCTGGGAGACGATGCCCATGAATGGATGAACAGCGTCGATGGCGATGAAGCCATCGGACTGATGGAGAACCGATACTATTCCTACATTGGTGATTTCGATTTTGTCGATCTGCGCGCGCTGAACCGGCGAATTGAGGATCGGCTGCCGGAGTTCATTGATCAATTCCGGGAAGCGGAAGCCAAAACCGGCATGCCCGCCGACCTGCTTGCCGCTTTGGCTTACCAGGAATCTCACTGGGATCCCGCCGCGAAATCGCCTACTGGCGTCCGGGGTATCATGATGCTGACCCAGCGCACTGCCGAATCACTGGGCGTGACCAACCGGCTGGACCCTGAGGCGGCCATTGATGGCGGTGCACGCTATCTGGCTGACAGACACCGCCGCCTGCCGGAAACCATTCCGGAGCCGGACCGCACGTTCCTGGCCCTGGCCAGCTACAATATCGGACGTGGACATCTGCTGGATGCCCGCGCGCTCGCCAGGACCCTGAACAAGAATCCGGACTCCTGGCAGGACATGACCGAGGTGTTACCCCTCAAGGCGGACAAGCGATATTACCCAAGCACCCGCTACGGATACGCCCGGGGCTACGAGCCAGTGCATTATGTGCAGCGAATCCGTAACTACCGGGACGTGATTCGTTCCGCCTTCGAATAACCTGTTGATAATTAAAAGGGAGCGCGGCCCCGAAACGGGCCGCAACAAGCTATGGTAAACAGGATTTTCACCTGGTTTTTTCTGCTCACACTGGCGATCTCAGTCCAGGTCCATGCCCAGACCTCCCCTCTGAGGGTCGGAATTACCGAGGTGCCGCCCTTTGCAATGAAAAACGGTGACGGACGCTGGGAAGGCATCAGCGTTGACCTCTGGCAGGAAGTGGCAGCCGGGATTGACCGGGAGTTCGAATGGGTACCGATGAGCTTCAACGAACTGTTGAACGCCACCGAAAACGGCGAGATTGATGTGGCCGTCGGCGCCCTTACCATGACCGCAGACCGCGAAGGCCGGTTTGATTTCAGCCACCCTTTCTATCAGACCGGTCTATCCATAGCAGTTCCGCCGGTGCCGGAGCAGAGCCTCCTCGGTAGCCTGCGAGCCATGGTCAGCTGGCAGTTCGTAAGCGTGGTACTGGCTCTCGGCGCTCTGCTCCTGGCCGTCGGCTTCCTGCTCTGGCTGGTTGAGCGACGTCGAAATCCGGAACAGTTCGGGGGCTCTGCGGCCGAAGGGATCGGTTCAAGCTTCTGGTGGGCGGCGGTCACCATGACCACCGTCGGTTACGGAGACAAGGCTCCAGTTACTTTCCCGGGCCGGTTGATTGCCCTGGTGTGGATGTTTGCCGGTTTGATCATGGTCGCCAGCTTCACGGCGGCCATCACCTCCTCTCTGACCGTCAGCAACCTGCGCACCGGTATCGAGGGCGTTGGGGACCTGCCAGGAAAAATTGTCGCCACCATTGGCCAGACTGCCAGCCAGCGCTATCTGGAAGAAGAGCGCATTCGCTATCAAACCTACCCCAACCTCACTGCTGCCATGACCTCGGTTGCCGACGGCGAGAGCGATGCCATCGTTTACGACCGGCCGCTGATGCAGTACCGCAACCAGCAGCTGGGCGAGAAGCGGCTGACTATCCTGCCGGGGGTATTTGCAGAGCAGCTTTATGCATTGGCCTTGCCCGAGGGCAGTCCAATTCGGGCACCGGTTTCCCAGGAGATACTGCGAGTGACCGAATCCGAGGAATGGGTTGCCATTCAAGCCGCGTACCTTGGCAGGGAATGACTTAAGAGCCTGAACGGCTTCCGTGCTCAGGCCCCGAACAGGGCCGAGCGCAGAGGCCGAAGGAAACCACCGGATTCCTTGTGACTCGCATGGGTCCGCTTGCCATCGAATTCCAGATAGCCATCTTCGATCGGCTCGAATCTCAAGATTTTCACATCCTCCAGGTAATTCTGGGACGATTTCCAGGGCCCACGGGTACCCTGTCGGGGCAGGCGATCCGCAGCGCGATGGATGTAGCCAGAATTGAGAGAGCCCAGGACGGTATCCTCGCCCCGGCTGTTTTCGGTATCACGGGCTACCACGGTGCGATACCCTCGCTTGTCCATGAGGTTCATCAACCGGCAGAGGTACTCGGCGGCAATATCCACCTTCAGTGTCCAGGAGATGTTGGTATAGCCGAAGATCATGCCGGCATTGGGCACGCCCTCTACCATCACGTTCTTGTAGATGATCTTGTCTTTCATCACCACTTCCCGGCCATCCACGGTCGGTCGGATTCCGCCCAGCATCTGGATATCCAGGCCGGTGGCCGGAATGATGATATCCGCCGCCAGTTCCTCGCCGGACTTCAGGCGTATGCCGGTTTCCGTAAAGCGATCAATATGATCAGTGGCGATGGAGGCCTTGCCGGCTTTCATGGCCTGGAAAAGGTCCCCGTCTTTCACCACACACAGGCGTTGGTCCCAGGGATTGTAATCCGGCGTGAAGTGCCGCATGTCGGCGGTGTCGCCAACCTTGCGTTTGATGATGCCCAGGAACAGCCGTCGCATGAACTGCGGGCTCTTTCTGGAACGCTGGTAGAGAAAACGCGAAATAGAAATATTCCTGGCCCGGGTCAGCCGGTAGGCGGTCTTCTCGGGCAGGACCTTTTGCAAGGCCAGAGTGACCTTGTCGGTCGACGGCAGAGGCATCAGATAAGTGGGTGAACGCTGGAGCATGGTCACGTGGGCGGCCCTCTCCGCCATGGTCGGCACCAGGGTAATCGCGGTTGCGCCGCTGCCGATAACCACCACCTTCTTGCCCGTGTAGTCGAGATCTTCGGGCCAGTGCTGGGGATGCACGATCTGGCCGCGGAAATCACCTTCGCCCGGAAAGTCCGGTTTGTAGCCCTGATCATAATTGTAGTAACCGGTGCACCCGACCATGAAGTTGGCAGTGTAGTGCTCGGTTTCACCTGTTGCTTCGTTCAGGGCCGTGAGCTTCCAGCATTTGTCCACGCCCGACCAGTCTGCCGTCTTGACCGCCAGCCCGAAACGAATGTGGCGCTCCACGTCGTGTTCCCTGGCGGTCTCCGACACATAATTCTTGATCGACGCACCATCCGCCAGCACCTTGCCGCCGGTCCAGGGACGGAAGTTGTAGCCGAAGGTGAACATGTCGGAATCCGACCGGATACCCGGATAGCGGAAAAGGTCCCAGGTGCCCCCCAGGGCTTGCCGGCGCTCGAGGATGGCAAATGATTTCCCTGGGCACTCGCGCTTCAGGTGACACGCCATGCCAATGCCGGAAACACCGGCGCCGATGATCAGTACATCGAAATGCTGGTTGCTCATTGCCTGCCCTCTCGGATTCCAGTCCGCTTTTTATAATCAATGGTCTGTCATCAAGATAGCGCAGGCCTGGCGGCCCGGGAATTGGCCAAAGCGGTCCCCGCCCCTGGTTGTTTCAGCCAGTCGTCCGCCGGGGGCGTAGTCGGAGGGAGGATCTGCAGAATTGAAATCCCGCCTACAATGGCAATTCCTACCGGATTGCGGACAAGACCACCATGACAAAACCGATCCTTATTCTCGGCGGCGCATCTCTGGATACCATCATTCACCTCCCGGCACTGCCAACGCCGGAGCCACAGACCATCTGGCCCAGGGAAAGCTACCGGGCCCTGGGCAGCACCGGTGCCGGCAAAAGCCTGAACCTGGCTGCTCTTGGGCAAACCGTCGTCTTTCATACATTGCTGGGCGGAGATCCGGAAGGCCAGCAGATTCAGGTCGCACTCGGCCACCCCGGGATCCGGCTTCTGACGGAACAGACCGACGCCCCGACCGAACAGCATGTGAACCTGATGTCCGCGGACGGCAAACGTATTTCCCTGTTCATCCAGCCGCCCCCGGAGCCGGAACAGGTGGACTGGAACCAGGCGCAACAGGCTTTGGCAGAGTGCGCCGTGGCGGTGGTAAACATCCTCGGTTACACCCGCTCTGCCCTGCCGTGGCTGAAGGCTTCAGGCACGCCCATCTGGACCGACCTGCACGACTACGACGGCCACAATTCCTACCACGAACCCTTTATCGACGCCGCGCGGGCCATCTTCCTGTCCAGCGACAATCTTCCGGACTACCGCACCGCCATGGAAGGGTTGATAGCTCGGGGTAAGGAGTTCGTGGTGTGCACCCACGGATCGGAGGGGGCGACGCTGCTGAACAAGGAAGGACGGTGGCTGGAGCAACCCGTGATGCCAGTCTCCGGGGTGGTCGATACCAACGGCGCCGGCGATGCGTTTTTCAGCGGTTTTCTGCACCGTTACCTGCAAGGCGCCGAACTGGCAGACTGCCTGAGGGCCGGCGCAATCTGCGGAGCGCTCTGTGTGACCAGCCGTGAGCTTGCATCACCAGAGCTGAGCCCGGAACGGCTGGCCTGACACCCGGGATCAGCTGCCTGGGGTGAAATCGGGGTATTTCTTCTTAAGCCGGTAGAGGCGGATGATGGTGATGATATTGGTGACCAACACCATGCCCTCGGCCAGTGTGCCACCCACCGAGCCGATCACGATGTTGTTGAGCATCCACGCCAGGGCAGCCAGCCCGAGAACGATACGCAAGGGAATACCCCGGAGCATGAACATGCCCACAGTGCCGAAAACCGCGGCGGCCAGGGGGAAAACGTCGGTGATCGATTTCCAGGTCGCCCAGGCGACAAGCAGGTTCACCACCAGCATGCCCAGCATAATGGCCCAGTTGCCCTGGTACCTGCGGGCCAGGGCGATCCTTAAAATCACCAGAACCGTCAGTGCCGACGCTGTCCAGCTCTGGAAAAACGCGAACATCAGGGCAAAGGCCACATTGGCGGAAATCAGCAGCACCATCAGCCGGTCGTCGTTCTTGTTGGCGAAACCGGCTATGCAGAAACCCAAGGCTACCAGACCGCACACCTGGCCCAGCACCTCGGCGAGGGTCATGTCCGCGATCAGCTCAATCATCCTTTACCGGCCTGTCGCTCGTCGCCATATCGGTAATCACCTCTGTCTGCAAAAAGTTTCAGCCTGCCACAATCAGTGCCTTTGAGCCATCAAGCTCCCTGTGCCAAAGTGCACACGTCATTCAGCAAGGACCCACCCAGGACCATGAAAACCGTATTCTCTCCACTGCACAGCCGCCGACACGTCAAAACCGAACTGGACGGTGGGCTGCTGATCGAACCCCACGAGAAGCCTTCCCGTGCCGAAACCATCCTGGCAAGGGTGAAGGATCAGGCGCTGGGGGAGATTCTGGAACCGGAGGAATTTGGCCTGGAGCCCGTGAAACGGGTGCACACGGCCGATTATGTGGCCTTCCTGGAAACCTGCTGGCAGGACTGGCTGGCGGCCGGCAAACCGGGCGAGGCGATTCCGGCGGTCTGGGCCGGGCGCGGCATGCGCCACCGGCTACCGAGAGACATCGACGGCCGGCTAGGATACTACAGCTTTGCGGCGGAGACCTCGATTTCGGACGGCACCTGGGAAGCGGCCCGGGCCTCCGCCAACGTGGCCTTGACCGCCCAGAAACTGGTGGCCGAAGGCGAACGCGCCGCCTTTGCCCTGTGCCGCCCGCCCGGCCACCACGCCCACGCCGACCTTTTTGGCGGCTACTGTTTCTTCAACAATGCCGCCATCGTGGCCCAGGCCTTCCGCGACCAGGGTTATGGCAAGGTCGCGGTCCTGGATGTGGACTTTCACCACGGTAACGGCACCCAGGCGATTTTCTATGATCGCAACGACGTGCTGACCATCAGCCTGCATGGCGATCCAGACCTGGTGTTTCCCCATTTTCTGGGCTTCGAAGACGAGATTGGCGAGGGCTCAGGCGAAGGCTACAACCTGAACATTGTCTATCCGCCCAACACGCCATACCGTGTCTGGAGTCAGGGGCTGGAGAAAGCCTGTGAGCGCATCCAGGCATTCCAGCCCGATGCCGTTGTGGTCGCGCTGGGTGTCGACACTTTCGAGGAAGACCCGATCTCTTTCTTCAAACTGACCTCCGGCGATTATCTGACCCTGGGCCAGCGCCTCGCACAGCTTGGACTACCAACGGTATTTACCATGGAAGGCGGTTACGACGTCGACGCCATCGGCGTCAATGCGGTGAACGTGATGCAGGGATTCGACCGGGCTGCAGGCTGAATCAGCCCTTGAAGCCCTTGCCGAGGACGTAGACTTCCCGGGAGCGGGAGCGGGAGGAATCCGGCTTTCGCACCACCACCTTGTCGAAGACGGCGCGTACGGATTTCAGGTACTCGTCGTACCCCTCGCCCTGAAACACCTTGGCCAGGAAACTGCCCTTCGGCTTGAGCACCTGACTTGCCATGTCCAGCGCCAGTTCCACCAGGTACATGGACGAGGCCTGGTCGGCAACGGTCACGCCGCTGATGTTCGGCGCCATGTCGGAAATCACCACGTCGACCGGGTCATCGCCCAGGGTGGCCATGATCGATTCAAACACGTCGTTCTCGGTGAAATCACCCTGGATAAAGTCGACGCCGGCAATGGCATCCATGGGCAGGATATCGGAGGCGATGACACGGCCCTTGTGGCCCACCAGTTTGGCCGCCACCTGGGACCAGCCACCGGGGGCGGACCCCAGATCCACAACCACCATGTTGGGGTGGATCAGCCGATCCTTCTTGTTGATCTCAAGTAGCTTGTAACTGGCACGCGAGCGGTAGCCATCCACCTGCGCCTGCTTCACGAAGGGGTCGTTGACGTGCTCTTCGAGCCAGCGGTTACTGCTTTTGGATCGGGCCATGGGGTCTCTTCAGAACGGGAAAGCCAAGCGCTTATTGTACGTGCCGCGCCGGGCCGCGGCAAAACCCTGACAACCGGGCTGGCCACACGTACAATCCGGCCAGCATTCTGTGATTTTTCAGAACCGACCAAGCCCACCTCACCGGAGACTCCCCTCGTGAATCTGGCCGACATCAAAAAGCTGCACCAGAAAAAATACCGGCAGTCGTTTGGCCACTACCTCGTTGAGGGTGAACACCTGATTCTTGAGCTGCAGAAAGCCGTTGCCAGCCAACCTGCTCTGAAGGCTTCGGAACTGTACGTCACCGGTGCCTATGAGCACTGGCAGAGCCCATTCCGAACCCATGTCATCAGCGATCGCCAGATGGCACAGCTTGCCGACACCCGAACACCGCAGGGGATTCTGGCGGTGGTCCCCATGCCGGAACGACCGGCTGAACCGGTGCCCGGGGAGAAAGCGATTTATCTGCATGAGGTTCAGGACCCCGGCAACCTGGGAACCATACTGCGCACTCTGGCCTGGTTCGGCGGTTTCCGGTGCCTGCTAAGCCCTGGCAGTGTCGACCCCTTCAACCCGAAGGTGGTGCGTGCCAGCATGGGTGCGATCTTTCACGTGCCTCTTGAGACCGACGTTAATCTGGCCAGCCTTGCCGACCGCTACCAGAGCCTCGCCTGCCTCGATCTCAATGGCGGTTCGATGACATCGCAGGCTTTCCGCCAGCACGACTGTTATCTGTTTGGTAACGAAGCCCGGGGTGTGCCGCGCGAAGCTCTCGACCATCTAAAGGCAGCGCCCTACAGCATTCAAGGCCAGGGCCAAATCGAATCCCTGAACCTGGCTTCAGCGGTTAATATGTGCACCTACGAATTAATGCGAGAGCTTTAGGCTGCAAACCGAATTCTGTGAGCATTTTCGGCAATGGTTCTGGCGGATACCGCCATTGCCTGACGATTGCCAATTGAGCACGATCAGAGGTTGATCCCCAGACCGGACTGATGACTATGGAACGCTATCTCCAGCCCACCGCCTTTTTCGACTATGACCATCCCCGGCTGGCCGCCTGGATTGAGTCACAGCTGGAGGGTGTTCCTGATGAGCCGGTGGAACAGGTCAAGACGCTCTATCTCGCCGTTCGCGACAGTATTAGCTATAACCCTTACGTGTTCCGGACTGATGCCAACACGTTCAGTGCCAGTTATGCCCTGGAAAGCGGCGAAACCTACTGCATCCCCAAGGCCGTTCTTCTGGGCGCAGCAGCTCGCTCGATTGGCATTCCCAGCCGGCTTGGGCTGGCCGATGTTCGCAATCATCTCTCAAGTCCGAAACTGATCGAATGGCTGCAGTCGGACATCTTCCGGATGCATGGGTACATCGAGCTTTTCCTGAACGGCCAATGGGTCAAGGCGACCCCTGCGTTCAACCGGCAACTGTGCGAACTGATGAAGGTGGAACCGCTGGAATTCGACGGGGTGCACGATTCCATGTTTCAGGAGTACACCGAGGACGGTCACGCGCACATGGAATATGTGAACGACCACGGCCTGTTCGACGACGTGCCCCACGAATTCATCGTCTCCGGTGTGCGTGAGGCCTACGGCCATCTCTTCGAGGACGAGGAAGAACCTGACATGCCCAAGGGGAGTCTCGAGCAGGATATATCGAGGCCCTAGAGCCTGCTCGCTACCGAGCCCGTTTCCTGCCTTGTCAGCGCTCCGGTGATCGCATCCAGCACGGCATCAGGGTCAGGCACGGCCTTCGCAGTCTCAGACTCGCCAACACGGCTGAACTGTCGGAAATCAACACTGCCCCAATTCTCCGGATCCGCAATGCGCTGTACCTGGTCGATATTGTCACGGGTTGCCGGTTCCAGCTTGTAGCGGAACACATAGTCCGGTGACATATCATCGAAGTCCCGGCCATTGTGGTAGTCATGCAGGAGGAGCAAGGCAAGCCCACCACCCATGAAATGCCGCCCCAGGCTGACCAGTAACTCCCCGGACCGGATTTTATCCAGGGCTTCGGGTTGCCAGTCGACACTGCCCACCAGCAGATCCTGCCCCGGGACCCGGCCGGCATTCCGGGCAGCTTCAATGGCCCCCAGTGCCATGCCATCGCTCGCGCTCCAGACAGCGGCAGTGTTCGGATAGCGCTCCAGCAGGACTTCTGTTTTTTCCCTGGCCAGCTCACGACTCCAGTTGGCGTATACCAGCTGCAGGAGCTCACTGCGCTGCTGGACGGCAGCCGCCAGTAACCCCCGATCCCTATCCTTGGCAGCAGAGGAATCCAGCGTTCCCGAGAGGGCCACCATGGGGATGCTGGTTCGGGGGGCGAGCGCCAGTTGTTCGGCCTGTTTGCCCAGCAGCGTTACCAGTGTGCGGCCGGCAGCAATATTGTCCGGAGAGAGATGGCCCAGCCAGCCTGGCAAGACGGTTCGCGGCATACCGATGCTGGCTCGGGCAGCGTCAGGCACATCGGTATTGAAAGTGAACGCCTTTACCCCTGCCCCATCCGCGAGCCTGAGCATGGGTTCGGTGACATTCTCCTTGCACATGAACAGCAGGTAGTCCGGCTTTTCGTCACGGCCCAGCACGTCCTTCGCCATGCGAAGATAGCTGAAGCGATGACTCTCCCGGTCGTACTGAACCTCCAGGTCTACCTCGAGATCCTCCGCCACCGCCTCCATGAAACCGGCCACCAGTTGCCAGAAACGGGAGTCGTCCGGAGACAGAAAAACAACACTGGGCTTTTGGTCGGCGTTTGCCACAGGGAAGGTAAACAGGAGCAGGAAACTGATCAGAAAGCGGGCTGGATAGGACTTCATGAAACAAATCACCCCATGGACGATCTGGCAGCGTTGGCAAGGTCGGCCCTAAGCTACCGTCCTGTCGTGTAACAGACAAGCGTGGATCAGTAACCAATGTCTCAGTTAGGAGTAAATATTCGGCAAATAAAAAAGCACCGGATCGCTCCGGTGCTTCTCTCTCATCAGGCGGCTGTTTTCTGGTTTACGCCGCTTCGCCTTCGCTTTCATCCACGGAGTTGCGGATCAGGAAGTCAAAGGCGCTCAAGGCGGCCTTCGAACCCTCACCCATGGAGATCACGATCTGCTTGTAGGGCACAGTGGTCGCGTCGCCCGCCGCAAAGACACCCGGAATAGAGGTTTCATTGCGATCGTTGACGATGATCTCACCGTGCTGGCTCAGTTCGATGTCACCCTTGAGCCATTCGGTGTTGGGCACCAGGCCAATCTGCACGAACACACCTTCCAGGGAGATGTGGTGCTGCTCACCGGACTTACGGTCGGTATAGTTCAGGCCATTTACCTTGCCGTTTTCACCGGTGATCTCCGTGGTCTGTCCGGAGGTGATGATTTCCACGTTCTTCAGGCTGCGCAGTTTCTTCTGCAGGACCTCATCAGCGCGCATTTCGGCACCGAACTCGATCAGGGTCACGTGGCCCACGATGCCGGCCAGGTCGATGGCGGCTTCCACACCGGAGTTACCACCGCCGATTACGGCAACACGCTTGCCCTTGAACAGGGGACCGTCACAGTGCGGGCAGTAGGCCACGCCCTTGTTGCGGTACTCTTCCTCTCCCGGTACGCCCATCTGGCGCCAGCGAGCACCGGTGGACAGAACCAGACTGCGTGCCTTGAGGGTGGCACCGTTTTCCAGACGCACTTCGTGGGGCATGCCCGGGCGCGAGGCTGGAATCAGCTTCTCGGCGCGCTGCATGTTCATGATATCGACGTCGTACTCTTTGACGTGCTGCTCCATGGCCGAGACCAGTTTCGGGCCTTCGGTATAAGGTACGGAGATCAGGTTTTCGATGCCCATGGTGTCAGCCACCTGGCCACCGAAACGCTCGGCTGCGATGCCAGTAGAAATTCCCTTACGGGCTGCGTAGATGGCCGCAGAGGCGCCGGCCGGCCCGCCACCAATCACCAGAACCTCGAAGGTGTCCTTCTGGTTGATCTTCTCGGCGTCTTTCTCACTGGAGCTGGTGTCCAGTTTGGCGACGATCTCTTCCAGGGTCATACGGCCCTGGCCCCAGGGCTCACCGTTCATGTAAACGCTGGGCACCGCCATGACTTCGCGCTGCTCCACTTCATCCTGGAACAAGGCTCCGTCGATGGAGGTGTTCTTGATGTTCGGGTTCAGCACGCTCATGAGATTCAGTGCCTGAACCACATCCGGGCAGTTCTGGCAGGACAGGGAGAAATAGGTTTCGAACTCGAACCGACCTTCCAGCGACTGAATCTGCTCAATCACATCCTGGGAAGCCTTGGAGGGGTGGCCGCCCACCTGCAGCAGGGCCAGTACCAGCGAGGTAAATTCGTGGCCCATGGGAATGCCGGCAAAGCGAACACCAATATCGGTGCCTACACGGTTAATGGCGAAGGAAGGACGACGCACATCATTGGATTCTTCGGTGCGCAGGCTGATCTTGGAAGACATGGGTTCCAGTTCTTCCAGAAGTTCCCGGAGTTCCTGGGACTTTTTGCTGTCGTCATAGGCCGCAACCAGCTCGATCGGCTGCTGCAGCTTGTCCATGTAGGCCTTGAGCTGTTCCTTGATATTGGCATCCAACATATTCCGACTTCTCCTTTAAATTTCGAAACTAAGTATTTGAAAAAATACGGTGGTCAATTGAAGTTGGTGCAAAGATACGGTCCGGCTACCCGATGCTCAAATTAATTGACCCAAACTGTTTGATAGAACTTTGCTATACCTTGAGACTTGCCTCTGCCCGGGACTTGACCAATAGCGCATATCCACCGAAAGCCTGCCGCAGTATGATGTTGTCATAATGTCGCAACATCATTCTCCGGTACCCAGAATAGGCAACGCATGTTTCTAGACCGTTTCCACTCCGTCCAGGACGGACACGTCGTAATTTCCGCTCTGCAAGCCAGCCAGTTCGCCAAGGAAATCGCCGGGGATTTCAATCCCATCCATGATCCGGATGCCCGCCGTTTCTGTGTTCCAGGCGACCTGCTGTTTGCTATCGTGCTGGCCCGCTTCGGACTGTCGGAAAACATGACCTTCCGGTTCCGCAGCCTGCTCGGAGAGAATGTACCTCTCAAATTCGTCGAAACCGGGGATACGATTGAGGTCTGCGACGATGCCGGCAAGGTCTATATTGAAGTGGACCGCAGTGGCGCCACAACAAACGACCAACAGCTGATCGAGGCCATTACCCGCGCCTATGTGGCGGCCTCGGGGAAGAATTTCCCCCACACCCTGAAACCATTGATGGAGTCGAACGGGGTGATGTTCAATCCCGATCGCCCCATGGTGATGTACGAGAGCATGAGCCTGGCTCTGGACAACCTCGATCTTCCGTCCCCTGAGCTCGAATTGCACAATGCGACACTGGAAGAGGCCGGCAAGCGCGGCAATGTCTTCCTGGAATACCGCCTTACCGCTAACGGCAAACCGGTGGGCGAAGTAACCAAACGGCTCGTATTAAGTGGTCTGCGACCGTATTCCGAAGAGGCGATGGCCGGCGTGATTGAAGAGTTCTATCGCCTCAAGGCCCGCGGCGCCGACTATTTCAACAAGAACAACCGTGGAGACCAGAGCAATGCCAATTCAGCCGGGTGATACCCTGCCAGATATCGAACTTCAGGTAATGGGCGAAAAAGGGCCGGAGAAAATCCGCACCAGCGAGCTTTTTGCCGGTAAGAAAGCGGTACTTTTCGCCGTACCGGGTGCGTTCACACCGACCTGTTCAGCCGCTCATTTGCCTGGCTTTGTGGTGAACGCCGACAAGCTGCGCGCGAAGGGCGTGGATACCATCGTGTGCACCTCGGTCAACGACGCCTTCGTGATGGACGCCTGGGGCAAGGCCCACAATGCCGACGAGATCGTCATGCTGGCCGATGGCCTGGCAGAGTTCGCCAAGGCTCTGGACCTGACCCAGGACCGCACCGCCAACGGCATGGGCATTCGCAGCCAGCGTTATGCCATGATCGTCAACGACGGCAAGGTGGAGCTGCTGCACGTAGACCCGCAGGGGCTGGACCTCACCAAGGCCGAGACCATTCTCGAGTCGCTCTGAGCGATACCTTATATCCAGACACAAAAAACCCCGGAAAATCCGGGGTTTTTCGTTCATAAGCTATCCGTAAGGAGAGCTTAGATCTTGCCAACCAGGTCCAGAGACGGAGCCAGTGTTTCTTCGCCTTCTTTCCACTTGGCCGGGCATACTTCGCCAGGATGCTTGCGAACATACTGGGCCGCTTTCACCTTACGCATCAGGTCGTCTGCATCACGGCCAATACCTTCGGCAGTGATTTCCATAGCCTGGATAACGCCGTCCGGATCGATCAGGAAGGTGGCGCGGTCTGCCAGGCCCTGGCCTTCACGCATTACACCGAAGTTGTTGGTGATGGTGCCGGTCTGGTCGCCTACCATGTAGTACTGGATCTTGCCGATGGTCTCGGAAGCATCGTGCCATGCCTTGTGGGTGAAGTGGGTGTCGGTGGACACAGAGAACACTTCAACGCCCAGCTTCTGCAGCTCTTCGTACTTGTCTGCAACGTCGCCCAGCTCAGTCGGGCAAACGAAAGTGAAGTCGGCCGGGTAGAAGAAAAATACCGCCCACTTGCCTTTTACATCGGCTTCGCTGATCTCAACGAACTCGCCGTTTTTGAAAGCGGTAGCGTTGAACGGCTTGATCTCGCTGTTAATGATGCCCATTAAAGATAACTCCTTGTTGATGGATTCAATAAGTGGATGAATTTACGGCGCTAAAGGTACTGACATGCAGCGCCGCGATAAAATTGATAATTTCCAAGCCAAGGATAGGCTCTGCCTATTTATGGGGTCTTAACCGGCAAGTTCAATCTTGCCAAAGTCCAGAATATTCTCTTTCGGTGACGCTTTAATGGCAGCCACTTCGGCCCGCTTCTTCGCCAGGATGTAGACGAAACAGCCGAAATACAGTGCGATCACCAGGGCGCCTACCCACTGAATCCGGAGAAAATCCAGCTGGAACAGCATGGTCAGACCCACCATCGCGAGGAAATTGAACACCACGTAATTCGCCCGTCCCAGGCGCTGGGCGGTGAGATTCAGGTTGTCTGTGTACAGACGGATCAGCGAATCCAGTGAGTTCACCACCATCAACACGCCCACCGAGATCATGGCAAGGTTGGTAAACGCCGCAATCTGCAGGCCTTCCGCATGATAGTGGTAAAGCACGGTAAACCACACACCAATGGCGATGGACGGCACCACCAGCATGGCAATCAGCAACTGCCAGGTACGGATACCGCTAACGAAGCGGGCTGTAAACTGACCGATCATGATGCTCCAGGCAAACCACCAGAACAGGTAGAACTCGTGGTAGTCATTGATGGGCAGGACAAACTGATGAATGTTGGCAAAGTATTCGCCGATCAATCCGGCGGTGCCGAGGAAATCTGCCGGCGAGCCGGCCCCCATGACAAACGCCCGGAACCACATGCCCGCAATCAGAGCGATGAACAGCAGGCTCGAGCCCAGACTCAGGATACGCACATACTTGATCTTGGAGCTGGAGTAGACCGCCAGCCCAATCGCAGCAAACACGATAAAGTAGAACGCCGGTACCACGGACTCGCCGTCACCCAGCATGGGCAGATACCAGGGCAGGTTCACCAGCAACAGATAGGCGGTGAAAGCGCAGGTGCCGATGATCACAACGTTGTTCACGATCTTCACCAGCGGAATTTCAAAGAACTTCACCCGCGGCTCGATGATCGCGAAGTAAAAACAGGTCAGGAAATAGAAGCCCCAGATCAGAAATGCCCAGAACCCGAACTCAATGGCCAGCGGGTTGGCAAAACCATACTCCGGGCTGGCAGACAGATCGCCATAACCACCAAACTCGGTGAGCGGGAACATGATCAGGCCCACATCAAGACCGGACGTGAACAGTATGGCGATAAAGGTGAAGGTGCGAACCGGCGTGACGCCAATGCACTGGATGTCCCACCATTTGTAAAGAATCAGGGCAATGGCGGCGAAGGTAAATATCAGACCTGCGGATAACCAGAGTGTCATAACGTCCTCCGGTTACTTTCTTTCTTTTTGATAAACAGCATGGGTGTTCCTCCTCTACTTTGTAAGCGCTGCTTCTTTCGAATCGGACACAAACCCAGGACTTGCCTATCCGGCGCCCGAAAACGGCAGAACACCGTCGCGCTGATAGGGAAATCCTGAGGGCTTGCAAAACCCCGGGCGCGTTGCACGCCCGGGCGGGATGACGACGCGCTATGCGAGCGCGCGCTTTGCCTGTCCCGGGCGCTGACGCACCTGCCACTGGTCGTCCATAACCACAGGGGCATCAGAAGGTTGCAGGGGCTCCCTGCCCCGAATCAGGTCGGCTGCCCGCTCGGCCACCATGATGGTGGGCGAATTCAGGTTGCCATTCGGTATGGTCGGGAAGATGGACGAATCCACCACCCTGAGATTCCGGATGCCGTGTACCCGCGTCTCCGGGTCCACCACCGCCAGCTCGTCGGTGCCCATCTTGCAGGAGCAGGACGGGTGGTAGGCGCTTTCCACCGCCTGGCGGACAAACGCATCGATTTCCTCGTCGGTCTGGACCTCGGCACCGGGCTGGATCTCCGCGCCCCGATACTCGTCCATGGCCGGCTGATTGATGATTTCCCGGGTCAGGCGCACACAATCCCGGAAGCCTTCCCGATCTGCCTCGTGCTGCAGATAGTTGAAGCGGATGGTCGGTGCCTGTTTCGGATCGGCCGATTGCACATGCACAAAACCCCGACTTTTCGGCTTGTTGTGACCAATGTGCAGCTGGAATCCGTCTCCGTTGAAGGCTTCTTTACCGTCGTAGCGCATGGCCGCCGGCAAAAAGTGATATTGCAGGTCGGGCCACTCGACGCCGGCCTTGGACCGGATAAAGCCACAGGACTCGAAGTGATTGGTGGCGCCCAAACCGTCCTTACGGAGAATCCAGCGAACACCGATCTTCAGCTTGTTCCACCAGTCCAGCTTGCCGTTGAGCGACACCGGCTGCTTGCAGCGGTACTGAAAGTAAAACTCCAGGTGGTCCTGCAGGTTCTCACCAACGCCGGGTAGCTCGTGCGCTACCTCAATACCAGCCTTTTCCAGTACCTCACGCTTGCCAATTCCGGACAGCTGAAGCAGGTGGGGTGAGCCAATGGAACCGGCCGACAGGATGACTTCCTCGGCGGCTTTTGCCTCGTGTACCTTGCCGCCCTGCTCGTAACGGACACCGGTGGCGGTTTTGCCATCCAGCAACACCTTGTGCACCAGGGCATGGGTGACCACCGTCAGGTTCGGGCGCTCCATGGCCGGGCGAAGATAGGCGTTGGCGGTGGACCAGCGACGACCGTTCTTCACGGTCATGTGCATGGCGCCGAAGCCTTCCTGCTGGGTTCCGTTGTAATCGCCGGTTTCGAAATATCCAGCATCGGAACCCGCCTGGATAAAGGCCTTGTAGAGCGGATTCTGCATGTTGTTGCCGTTGTTCACACCGAGCGGGCCTTTATCACCCCGGTAATCATCGCCGCCAAACGCCCAGGTTTCGGCCTTCTTGAAATACGGCAGGACATTCCGGTAATGCCAGCCGGTGGCGCCTTCAGAATCCCATTCGTCAAAATCCCGGGCGTGACCACGGACATACACCATGCCGTTGATGGAGGAAGAACCGCCCAGAACCTTGCCCCGGGGGCAATGCATGCGGCGGTTATCCAGGAACGGCTCCGGCTCGGTCTCGAACTGCCAGGCGTATTTCTTGGTGTTCATGGGAATGGACAGGGCGGTGGGCATCTGGATGAAGATGCTCTTGTCGCTGCCGCCGGTTTCCAGCAGCAGCACCCGGTGGCGCGCGTCCTCGGTCAGGCGGTTGGCCAGTACACAACCGGCGGAACCCGCACCCACGATGATGTAGTCGTATCGGTTTTCTGTCATACGCATTCTCCTCTGTGGCTTGCGGGCTTAAAACGGGGCATCCAGATCCTGCATGCCGATGTAGACGGACTTGATCTGGGTGTAATGCGCTATGGTCTCGCGCCCGTTTTCCCGGCCGATGCCGGAGAGTTTGTAGCCGCCCACCGGCATTTCCGCCGGGGAGGCACCGTAGCTGTTGATCCAGCAGATACCGGCCTGGATCTGGTGAATCACCCGGTGGGCCCGGCGGATGTCGTTGGTGAACACGCCCGCGGCCAGCCCGGTGTCGGTGTTGTTGGCCCGGGCAATCACCTCGTCCTCGTCGCGGAAGGTGAGCACCGACATCACCGGCCCGAAGATCTCTTCCTTCACGATGGTCATGTCATCGGTGCAGTCGGTGAAGATGGTGGGCTCCACGAAATAGCCGCCTTTGTAATCCTCCGGCTCAAAGGCCCGCCCGCCGTGGCTCAGGGTGGCCCCTTCAGAGAGGCCTTTGGCGATGTAATCGAGCACCAGATCCCGGTGTTTTGCCGAGATGAGGGCGCCAAAGTTGGTATCCGGATTCATCGGATCACCCGGCTTGATGTTCTTGCGGGTGCGCTCCAGCAGGCGTTCCATGAAACGCGGGTACAGATCTTCATGGACAAACACCCGGGTACCGTTGGTGCAGATCTCGCCCTGGGTGTAGAAGTTGCCCACCATGGCGGCAGAGATGGCGTTTTCCAGATCCGCATCGTCAAAGATGATCAGCGGGGATTTACCGCCGAGCTCCATGGTGACGTCTTTCAGGGTGGAGGATGCCGCTGCCATTACCTTCTTGCCGGTAGCCACTTCGCCGGTGAAGGAGACCTTGGCAATCTCCGGATGATGGGTCAGCCATTGGCCCACCTCGGCGGCGCCCTGCACCACGTTGAACACGCCTGCCGGTACACCGGCTTCGGTAAAGATCTCCGCCAGCTTCACCGCACCCATGGGGGTTTCCTCGGATGGCTTGAAGATCATGGCATTACCGCAGGCCAGGGCCGGCGCGGATTTCCAGCAGGCAATCTGGATCGGGTAGTTCCAGGCCCCAATGCCGGCGCAGATGCCCAGGGGCTCCCGGCGGGTGTAGTAAAAATCACCGCCCAGGTCCTGTTGGTTACCTTCGATGGAGGGTGCCAGGCCGGCAAAGAACTCAACCGCATCGGCACCGGTGACCACATCCACGGCTTCTGCTTCCTGCCAGGGCTTCCCGGTATCGCGCACCTCTGCGGCAGCCAATTCGTCATTACGCTCTCTCAGAAGCGCAACCGCCCGAAGCAAAATCCGGCTGCGCTCAATGGCAGTCATGGCAGACCACTCGGCAAAACCGGCGCGGGCACTTTCAATGGCAGCCTGCTGCACGGATTCATCCGCCACTTCCACTTCGTAGATAACCTGGCCTGTGGCCGGATTCACCACGGGGAAGGTTTCGCCGGTGCTGTTGGCCAGGAAACGGCCATGGACGAAATTCTGAACAACAGGAAGAGATGCAGACATAGTAATCGGATACCTCGGTTCGGTGTCTTCAGGCCTTGTGGGCCATTTGAATCTATCGCGGCTCAGGCGGTGCCTGGGCCAGTGTCTCGTGGACAAATTTCTTGCAGAGCCGCTCGCCGGCTTCAAAGCTTTCTGCCGGGTCCAGGCTCAGGGCACTGCGCAGCCAGAAACCGTCAATCATCGCCGCGGTTTGCCGCGCCGCCTCTGTGGCTGCGTCTGGCTCGAGCACCTGCGCAAACGAGTACCGCAGATTGCTGTAGAGCCGGGCATTGTTGATCTGCTGCAATCGCTTCAGCCCGGGCTCATGCATTGATCGGGCCCAGAAGCTCAGCCAGGTCTTGGCGGCCAAGGCCGAGCGCTGGAACTCAGAAAAGTTCGACTCGATGATGCAGTTCAGCCGCTGTTCCGGGGAGCGGTCGGTCCTGGCCATCCGCTCCCTCAGCTCCTTGCCCAGTTGATCCAGCAGATAACGCAGGGCCGCCTCAATCAGACCCTGCTTGCCACCGAAGTAGTGGCTGATAATCCCGGAGGACATACCCGCCCGCTTGCTGATGCTGACAATGGTGGTGTTCTGCATACCCAGCTCAGCAATCGAATCCATGGTGGCTTCAATAAGTTGCTGCTTGCGTGTGTCTTTAACCCCAACTTTTGGCATGGCGGCTTCGGCTACTCGTCTTGTTTCCGGTGTTGAAAAGCAGCGCGACTTGGCCCTGCTTTTTATTAATTGAACGTTCAATTAACAAAAAGCTTACAGAAGCAGGATAAGAAATTCAAACCTGTGTAAAAAATAGCCAATCTCAGGGCGACGCTAGCGCGCCCCTGTGGTGGCTACAGGAGGGGTGAGCAAGTGTCAGCTTTGGCGGCGGTAGTCGGGATTGGTCCAGCACACAGGAAGCGCTTCACCTGAGGGAAAGGCAAGGTCCGATTTTGCAAAGGATTCCGGGTCCTGCGCCTCTTCCCCGTAATGGAGGCTGCCGCGAACCTCTTGGACATGGGGGTCAAACAGTGCCTGGGTATCCAGCACTTCTATCAGGTGCCCGGTTGCTTTTTCAGCGACAAACATGGAGGCCTCCTCGGGATAGGTTTTACCCCTTAAACGTAGCAGATGCGCCGCCATACAGACAGGCAAGCCTGGTCACCGGGAGCCCAAGGCGCGCGCAGGAAACGCTGGAAAACTCGAAATATGAGACATTTCGCTACATTAAATATCGGTTGGCGGCTTTTCTGGCGCGGAAAGATTGATAAGCTGAACTTTGAGACAAAAATAAAAGCCTGCTGGCTAAATAACGGGGTCTACTGTTCGTGATCCTCAGCAATGCTCTGCGTATCCTTATTCTGATGCTGGCCTTGAGCGTGTTCCAGTCTGTCCACGCGGATGCCGGCCCGGTTTCAGTGGTCTCTGGCACACCGATTGAGAGCCACTTCCAGTACTGGGAAGACACCGGTGCCAACGCCACACTGGCCGAGGTTCGAGCTCTTCCAGAATCCGCCTGGCAACACAGGCCCACTGGCAAAGCCACCTTTGGCATCACCGATTCCGCCTATTGGCTGCGGGTTGAGGTGCATAACCAGACCGATCGTGACCAATTGCTGATCGCCGAGCTGGCCTACTCGCAGCTCGATGACGTGGTGTTCCACGAGCTCTCCGGGGGCACACTGCTTCGCGAATTCCGCACCGGCGATACCCGCCCCTTCTATCCGAGAGATGTTGACCATCCCAGCATGCTGTTCAGGTTCCAGGTGGCGCCGGACAACCTGAAAACGCTCTACATACGGGTAGCAACACAAGGCACGATGGTGATGCCGCTGCAGATATGGCATCAGAGTGATTTTTACGAGGCCGCCGCCAACGAGCAAAAACTGCACTTTTTCTACTACGGCAGCCTGGCGGTCATCATTCTGATCAACCTGGCCGTGTTTCTGACCCTGCGGGAACGACTGTACCTGTACTACGCGCTGGCCATATCCGGGTATTTCCTGTTTTTTGCCGCGGTTCGCGGTTACACCCTCCAGCATATCTATCCGGAATCACCGTTTCTGCATGCCCATGTGTTGATGCTTTCCATTCCTTTCCTGGCGATGTTTTCACTGCTGTTCTGCATGGAGTTTCTGAAAGTCCGCTCACATAGCCCGCGGCTGTACCGCGCTCTGCAAGCTATGTTGGTGTTCGAGATCCTGTACTTCCTGAGCGCTCCATTCTTGAGCTACGACACCGGTATCCGGGTTGCGGCGATCTCCGCATTCGGATTCTTTTCGCTGCTGCTGGTGGCAGGTCCTGTCACCTGGGCCGCCGGTGTTCGGGCCGGCATTTTCTTCACCATTGCCTGGACACCACTCACGGTAGGAGTATCGGCAACAGCCGGTCGCGCTCTTGGCCTGTTGCCGGAGAACTTCTTTACCGAGTACGCCATGCAAATAGGATCCGGGCTCGAAGCTTTCATTCTCACGCTCGCCCTTGCCGACCGCCTTTATCGGGAACGGGAGCAGAAAATCAAGGCCCAGGCCGACATCCTGCAACAGCAGAAAGCCCGCAGCGATGCCCAGACCCGGTTGAACGAGGCGCTCACCCATGATCCGGTTACCGGTCTTCCAAACCGCAACCGCTTCGAGTGGATGGTGGATGAGCAATTCCGGCAACACCCCAATGGCCGCTTCATGGTTGGGGTTACCCGGATAACCCAGCTTGAGGAAATCAACCGCACCCTGGGCCTCGACCGCAGTGAGCGCCTGCTCAAAGCAATGGCAGAACAGATGATCAAGCTGGCAGCGGAACTACCGATGGTTCACTCCACCGTCAATTCCGAAGGTCGTGAGGAGCTCGTCTACCAGCTTTCCGGAGACAGCTTTGGCCTGCTGGTGGATATCAGCAAAACGGGGGACGATTTCAAGTCATTGGATAATGCACTGAAGCAACTGGCCGAACCGGTGTTACTGGACAACATCGCCATAGAAGCCAACCCCCGGTTCGGTGCCGCCAGCTTTCCGGAACACGGAAAAAAAGCGGCCCTCCTGATCCGCAACGCCCACGTTGGTATGGAAATGGCCCCTCACGGTCCACATGAGACCGGTCTGTATTCCAGGAAAAACGATATCTACGACGAGAGCAGACTGACATTGATGTCTGACCTTCGGGAGGCTCTGCACAACAACCAGACCCAACTCTACTACCAACCCAAAACCAATCTGGCCACGGGCAAGGTGGTGGGTGTGGAAGCCCTGATTCGCTGGCACCATCCGGAAAGGGGCTGGGTGCCACCGATCGACTTCGTTCCCATGGCGGAGAAAACGGGCGTGATCAAACACCTGACTCGCTGGGTGGTGGATCAGGCGATGAACGATCTCAAAGCACTCCACGAGATTGATCCGGAGCTGACCATCTCAGTGAATATCTCCGCTCGCGACCTCAGTTCTCCAGAACTGATTGGCCTGTTTGAAACCCGCATAAAGCGATATCAGCTACAGGCGGAACAGGTCATCATCGAACTCACCGAAACCGCGGCCATGGACGATCCACACCGGGGCCTGAAAGCCCTGAACGAATTGACGGCGATAGGGCTCAAGCTCTCGATTGACGACTTCGGCGCCGGTTACTCCTCACTCTCCTACCTGAAGAAGCTGCCAGCCAGCGAAATAAAGCTGGACCGCACGCTGCTGCAGGACATCGAGTCCAGCGACAGCGCCCGGATGATTGTGGAAACCGCCATCAGTATGGGCCAGGGCCTCGGTTATCGGGTGGTTGCAGAAGGCATTGAGACCGAAAAATCGGCACGCCTCCTTGAATCGCTCGGAGCCGAAATGCTCCAGGGCTACTGGATCTGCCCACCGAAGTCTCTGGACGATCTCAAGGCATGGCTGGAGGTTGAAAGAAAGACGACGGGCCTCCAAGGACTACGCTAAGAGTAAATTTCTTGGGAAAGGATTGTTCTTTCTATGAGCCTTGATCAGATTCAGGCCCTTATCGACACCTGGACGGGCTTGGGCATCTGGCTGGCACTCGTTGGCGCCAGTGTTGCCTGGGTGATCTACGACCTGAAAACCAGCAACAGCCATATCGCCTCCATGATGCAGTGGGTTTGGGGGCTGACCGTGCTTTACTCGGGACCGATAGGCCTTGCCATCTACCGATATTCCGGGCGCAAACAGATCCCCACGGACAGTCTTGCCCGCAAGGGTTTTCGTTCGGTGGCCCATTGCTATTCGGGCTGCGGCATAGGCGAGATTCTCGGGGTGATCATCTCGGTTGGCCTATTTGCCATGGGCAACTTCTGGGCAGCCATCATCACCTTTACCCTCGCGTATATATTCGGCTTTGCCCTGAACATTGGCCCGATGATGCAGAACGGAATGCCCTTCAAGGAAGCCTTCAAGGGCGCCTTCGTCGCGGAAACCATCAGTATTGTGGTCATGGAGTCCGTGGCAATCACCACCGACCTGTATCTGGGCGGAGAAGCAACCATGGGTGATGCCCTGTTCTGGTCATCACTTTACGTATCGCTCTCACTTGGGTTGTTTGCCGCCTGGCCGGCCAATCTGCTGTTGATCAAATACGGCCTCAAAGGCGGCATGGGCGACCCACGGGATGAGGACGCTGCTTCCCACGCGCACTGCCACTGACGGCTCCATGGCTTGGGCCTGCGTGAACCTGCCCGGGAAGCGATCAGCTTTCGGCCGCGCGCAGGGCCTGCCCCAGGGCTGAATAATAACCCTTGAATGCACGATTAACCCGTTCCCGTTGCGCGCCAACCGGATAGAGCCCCAGTTTTGCCTCTTCGGATTCCCTGGTTCCGCTTACCAGAAAGGCATTCTTTACGTCGGCATCCTGCACAAAGGCTTCGAACGCCCGGGCGCAGAGCTCTTCGGGCAGGCTGAAGTACTGAATCCCGGCCGCCTTGTCGGCCTTTATCGAGCAACGGAAGAGTTCGCTGGGCTCTGCGCCTTCCTCGTCCAGCAAAACCGCTTTAAAGCAGGCCTGCAGATGGTCATTCAAAGGGTGACGAATCGCATCGTCGCGGCCTAGCCAGAGTTTCGACGCAAACTGGCCTCTCTGGGCCTCACCGAAAAGCTTCTCGCCGATGTAATGGTCGAAGGCGTGAAACCACTCATGGGCGATGCTGCCGGGCCCGGCATTCTTGGCCAGTGAGAAGCTGCGCGTGGCCGGCGTGTAATGGGCCGACACGCCGGGCCGGCCGCCAATGCCGTACTGCAACGCCAGGGTGCCGCGCAGGGACACCAGCGACTCGGTGCCGCCAAGAATGGTCATCAGGTCGCACAGGGCATCGTAGAACAGCAACGCACTGCGTTGTTTCTCCGGCTCGGTGACCCAGCGACCAAGCTCGATTGAACGGAACTGGAAACGACGGCGGACGTCGAGAAAGGTAACCGGCGCTCCGGCACGATGGTCCGGGCCCCGACGGTAAAAGGTTTTAGCCATGGCGCTATTGTACGATGAAATTCCGGCCTGTCTTTCAGGCACCGGGAGAAACATCATTTGGCGGGATTGACCGGTTTTATGTGAATTATGACCGTCTGATTTTTCGCCGGCCTGTGCCACACTGCCAGAACCAATAATGACAATATCCCGAGTGAGTGTTTGCCATGACCGACACCCAGACCCATTACCGCACCTGCAATATCTGTGAAGCCATGTGTGGCCTCGAAATCCAGCATCGGGGTAACGAGATCCTGTCCATCAAGGGCGATAACAACGACCCGTTCAGCCGCGGCCATATCTGCCCGAAAGCTGTTGCACTGCAGGATTTCTACAATGACAAGGACCGCCTGAAAACACCCATGAAGCGCACCGCCGACGGCTGGCAGGAAATCAGCTGGGATGAGGCTTTTGAGGAAATCGCCTCCCGTTTCCGGGCTATCCAGCAGGAACATGGGCAGGATGCGGTCGGGGTGTATCTGGGCAATCCGAACGCCCACAACTTTGGCAACGCCATCATGCTGCCGCGGTTCTTCAAAGCGCTGGGCACCAATAACCGCTATAGCTCCGCCTCCGCCGACCAGTTACCGCACCACGTGGCCTCCAATTACATGCTCGGTGCCGGCATGCTGATTCCGGTCCCGGACATCGACCATACGGATTTCATGCTGATCATTGGTGCCAACCCGATTGTCTCCAACGGCAGTCTGATGACCGCCCCCGGCGTGGGCAAACGCCTGAAAGCCATCCAGCAACGGGGCGGCAAGGTGGTGGTGGTTGATCCACGGCGCACCGAAACCGCGAAAAAGGCCGACCAGCACCTGTTCATCCGCCCGGAAACCGATGCCCTGTTCATGCTGGCCATGGTTCACACCCTGTTCGAGGAACAGCTGGTTACCCTTGGCCACCTGGAAGACCGGATTGACGGGCTGGAGCAACTGGCCAAGGCCGTCAAACCTCATGCTCCGGAATCCGTGGCGGACGCCTGCGGTATGAGCGCTAACGCCATCCGCGAGCTGGCACGGGAAATGGCCGCTGCCAAGAGCGCCGTTTGTTACAGCCGTATGGGGGCCTCAACCCAGTCGTTCGGTGGCCTCTGCCAGTGGCTGACCAACGTGCTGAACATTCTTACTGGCAATTTCGATAGCCGCGGCGGCGCCATGTTCCCCCAGCCTGCCTTTGATCTGGTTCGGGACAAAAAGGGCAAGCCCAGTTCCTATGGCCGCTACGAGTCCCGGGTGCGAAAACTGCCCTACTTCAACAACGAATTCCCCGTGGCCACCCTGGCCGATGAGATCCTGACCCCGGGCGAGGGCCAGATCCGCGCGATGATCACCATCGCCGGTAATCCGGTGCTTTCTGCGCCTGGCGGAGCCCGACTGGAAGACGCCTTCGATGCCCTGGATTTCATGGTGTCGGTGGATATCTACCTGAACGAAACCACCCGTCACGCCGATATCATCCTGCCGGCTACGACCGGGCTGGAAGTGCCGCACTTCGATGTGTTCTTCAACTCTTTCGCCGTGCGCAACACCGCCAAGTTCTCCGAGCCAATGTTCGAGAAAACTCCGAACCAGAAACACGACTGGGAAATTCTGCGGGATCTGGCCCTGCAGTTAACGGGCCTGGAAGACGATGGCGTAACGCCGGAGGCCATGCTGGATCTGGGCCTGAAACACGGCGCCTACGGAAAAGAAGGCATGAGCCTCGAGACCCTGAAAGCCAACCCCCACGGCGTGGATCTGGGACCGCTGCAGCCCTGCCTGGCGCAGCGCATCCAGACCGAAGACGGCAAGATCCGGTTGGCTCCGCAGCTGTATCTGGACGATCTGAAACGCCTGGATGCCTCGGGCCTGTTGCAGGTAGATGAGACCAGCGACTATCCGTTCACGCTGATCAGCCGCCGCCTGCCCCGCAGCCACAATACCTGGACCCAGAACTCCCACCGGCTGGTAAAAGGCAAGAACCCGTGCACTTTGCAGATGAACGCCTCAGATGCCCTCAAAATCGGGCTTGAAGACGGACAACTGGCCACGGTTACGTCGGCTTCCGGGAGCATCAACCTGCCGGTGGAAATCGACGACGATATGTTCGAGGGTGTAATCAGCATGCCCCAGGGCTGGGGCCATAACCGGCCGGACACCGCCATGTCGATCGCCGAGGGACAACCCGGCGTGAGCATGAACGACGTTACCGATTCCGGGCGCATTGACGCGCTGACGGGCAATGCCGCTTTTAATGGAACGAGGGTAGCCGTACGCGCAGCCTGATGTGAGCCAAGGCATGGAGAAGGTTGCGCTTCTTGCCGAATAGGGGAAGGTTGTCAGTCAGTCCTGGTTGGGACTACGGGACTGATCGGCACGCAAGTAATCGTCACTGACTTCCAATTCATAAACGGTTTTCGATTGAACCAGGCAGTCGAGCATTTGTTTGCGAGCCCTGTGATATTTTTCATCGATTACGTGATGATCTTTCTGCCACGTTTCCCGATCAGGCCACTGGGCATAACCAACCAGGATATTTGGCTTGTCTGAGGTATGGAGTCTTGAACCAAAACTGCCACAGTGCTCATAGATCGCTTTGGTCACCTCAAGCCAGGCTTCGCGAAATGAAGTCTCTGCGCCTTCCTTGATTTCAAACTCGTAAACGGCAACAAACATTCGTTTTCTCTCTGAGTTCTAACACCTGCATAAACGGCAGCTTTTGCGTAGCGAAGCGAAGGAAAAGCCGTCCGGTGGAGGGCCTTTAGGCCCGGAACGTATTTAATGCACTGGTTAGATGGTTTTGATGAGAAAGGGTCTTCAAAGGGCACTGGCGCACCTTTTTTCGACCGTTACCCTCTTTTCACCATCAGCCAGCTCAATTTAATTCGCCTCAGGGTCCCTGAGCGCCCGGTAAATTTCCGGATTCTCTTTCTTGAAAACGAGATACGCACGAATCACGAACACCCCAAATATGATTGCAGCCAGAACGCTTTGGTAAAAGTTCTCATCTGGAAGCACCAGAAATACAACATAAGATGGTGCATACCCCAAAGATAAAACCCACATCGGGAATATCAAATCCAAGAACAGAGCTGACCAACCTCGCGATTCAATCTTGAGCAGATATCGGCAACGGTAGTAAACGCTCAGAGTTTTATAGGCCAAGAAACCTGTTAATAGTGCCGATGCTACTGCCACAGCCCATGACATATTCATTCCTGTAGATTGTTGCTAGATTTCGGCTTTCGTACCTAACTTGGTCTGGCCTGGCAGTTGAAATCGCCTGACCAGATCTAGCTGAGCATGTAATTCCTTGGACATATAACGCCAGCCATAAGCGGCGCCCTGACAAGGGCGTCCGGTGGAGGGCCATCGGCCCGGAACAGACTTAATTGCATTGTTATACGTTTTGATACTTGGACAGAATTCGACGGCAAGCATCCCAAACCTCCGCCCTGTAATAGCGAATAATTCCTCGCAACTCATCATCGGATTTTTCTAACATTGCGGCAGAACATAGCGGACGAACCTTCTTTACTGGCAGATGATCCGTATCGGATGCAATCACGCCAAAAACATGGAACTCCGTCCCCCAAACCTCGCCGACAAGACGATTACCAATGGAGTTCAGCTCCAGCACGTTTTCTAAGTAGTCTGCGTCAGATTCAAGTAAGGAACCAGCCAGCTCAGTCGCTTTTGAGGCCCATAGCTTCAGATCAGACTCATCGATAGAAGTTCTGCTCATGATTTACGTATAACGCCCGGCTCACGCGCCGGTTTGGAGCCGCGAAGCGGCGGAAAATCGGTCGCCGTGCAGCCGATTGTTAAACGATCGGAGCATGCGCGATCTCACGTTGGGAAAATTCACTCGCCATGTAATAGATGAATTGCTGCGGCAAGTTAGAGACTATTTCTTGTAAATGGCCACCAAACCTGCCATCGAGAATTTCGTCAAAATAGTTCGGCCTATAACGTGTTACAGATCCAAGGTAGTAAAAATAACACCAAATAGAGAGAATCTGTGGCAAAACATCGTTCACCTCAGCTTGCGGTGAAAGGTAGAGATAATATTTCCTATAGGGGGGAGTTTTTAAAATTGTGGTCCAAACCTTAAATCTTACAGTATCCGTAAGATCTTTTAGGACATCCGACGCGCGACCAGTGTAAGTGATAGTATTTTGTTGCTCAAACCTTAGAATTCTCCTGTCACCCAACGATAAATTGGAGTCCACCTCTTTAAAATCATTCGCCAGCCGTGACTCGTTTAGAAGTTTTTTTCTTGATATATCAAATCGACTAAGGTCATCTGAAAATAATTCGAATTCCAGCCAAACCTCCTTAGTAGAATCATTATGCATAAACTTTGGTTTATGAATCTCTATAAACCGCTCTTTCCTATTTGCAGAGTCCGCCCAAATTCTATGACCTTGCAGCAACTGGGCAGCCAAATGCTTTAATTCAAACCTCTGATGATTGGAGGAAAGACCTATACCGGTAAGTGAGGCCAAAAAATCGTCAAATATATTAGGACGATCTACCCTTGTACTTTTGTGAGCAATCAGAAAAGAATCATAGAACTCTCGACCATTCGGAGGCACTGTCTCCTGAAGACCGTGAAATGCTGCCCCATAAGATGATCGATGCCCTTTGGTAAGAACAAATGCTTTAGCCAAATTCAGAAAACAGTAATATATTAAAAGCGGCTTTGCCGCAACTATTGATGAAGTTAATGAGCATCTATAGAAGTCCTCAGCTTGCTCTAAGAAAGATATGGCTTGGCTTTTCGCGGCGGCGTCACATCGCTCGTTGATGGCCTGATTAATGACACCCCACGGGTTCGAAGCAAATAGCTTAGATTGCAATCCATATCTACGGTTTTTCTTGACGGTTGGGTACAAACTAAAGTCAATTAGTCTACCCTTCACTTCAAGTTGAGTACCCTCTCTACATTCCTGCAGTCTTGCCATCTGGTTCCCTAGGTTTGAGACTTATTTGTTTAACGCCAGCCATAAGCGGCGCCCTGACAAGGGCGTCCGGTGGAGGGCCATCGGCCCGGAACAACCTTAATGGCCTTGTTATGTGTTTTCAGCATTCGCTGATTCTATAAGGTCATACCCTTTCTTTTTGAAATGTATGCCAACTGCGACAGACAGTGACATGAGCCCAAGCAAAATCATCAAAAAATCAGAGCCCTCAACAACTATTTCTATATAGTTGGATATCACTTCTCTCTCCCCGTCGAAAAGCGCCTTTCCGAAATAAAGAAATGGGGTGACAAAAAGTGCGTAAATAACGCTCTCTTGGAGCTTTTCGCCTAATTTAACCAACGACTCACCGTGCGATTTCTTTACCTCGGGAGTTCGAGACTTTATATCCATATGGTCAGTTCCATTGTCGAACCTCAACTTACACATAACAGCAATTAGACAGAGCGCTTCATGATTGCAGAAATTTGACCGCTTCGTTATTACGGCTTCTGGATCACAGTACGCAGTGCCCATAAATTTATAAAACAACAGGTTAGCCCACTACACACCGCCTTTCCATGTAATCATTTGACATCTGTGATCCACGCCACCAATAATACTGTATGAATAAACAGTATTGGCGGGGAGCCAAGACGAATGAAAGGAAAACAGCCTCGTTTACGGGACCAGGTTCATGCGGTTATCCGCGTGAATCATTACAGCATCCGTACCGAAAAAACCTACTGGTACTGGATCCGTTACTTCATTCGTTTTCAGCAAATGAAGCACCCTCGCGATATGGGGCCCAGAGAGGTCAATGAGTTTCTGACCTGGCTCGCTGTGCATCGTAATGTCGCGACAGCCATGCGGATCTGCGCACCACCCAAATTTATACCCTCGTCCTCAGACAAGGTTTCGCAGGGGTGCGCAGTCCACTCGGCTAGAAGTCAGTAAGCCCTCACCACTCCAGCTGCGCGCCCGTCTGGTACTCGATGACCCGCGTCTCAAAGAAGTTCTTTTCTTTCCGCAAGGTGGCCTGTTCGTCCAGCCAGGGCGACACGTTCTTCGCGCCCGGGAACGGCTCTTCCAGGCCGACGGTGCGGGCACGGCGGTTGGCCACAAAGCGGAACTGTTCGCTGTGATATTCGGCGGAGTAGCCGAGTATCGGGTCTCGTAGGATGTAGTCCGCATAGGCCTTCTCGGCGGCCTCGGATTCGTCCCACATTTCTCGCACGGCCTTCGGGTCGAAGGTGATGTTTTCCTCTTCCACAATCTGGTTGACCACTTTCAGGCCGAATGAGAAGTGCATGGCCTCGTCCCGCAGGATGTACTGCAACTGTTCGCCGGTGCCGCGCATCAGGCCCCGGCGCTGGAGGGCGAAGATGGGGCTGAAGCCGTTGTAGAACCAGGTGCCTTCGAACACGGCCGCGAAGAACAGGTAAGACATGATGAATTCCTGCAGGTCGTCCTTGTTACGCAGGTTCATGTCCGGGCGCATGGCCGCATCCAGACGGCGGTTGGCAATCTGGATCTTGCCGTTGATTGCCGGTACCACGCGGTAGCGGTTGTAGATCTCGCTCTGGTCCAGGTTCAGGGTCTCGATGCAATGCTGGTAGGCCCAGGTGTGCATGGCCTCCTCGTAGACCTGCCGGGCCTGGTAGATTTGCAGCTCGGGCGCGCTCATCTTCTCCATTACCGCCAGGCCGATGTTGCGCATGGCCAGGATGTCGGAGGTGGTGAGGTAAGCCAACACGTTCTCGTACACATGTTTTTCCGGCGCAGTCAGCTGGTGATGATAGTCGTGAACGTCCTGTGCCATGTTCACGTCCAGGGGGGTCCAGTGGTTCTTGTTGGCGTTCATGAAATACTCCCAGGCCCAGGGGTACTTGAACGGTGCCAGCTGGTTAATGTCGGTTTCGCCGTTGATAACGCGTTTGTCGTCCACGTTGACCGGTGCCGGGGCACCGGGATGCGTGGCTTTGGATTCGGTTTTTGGTTCGTCGTCCCAATCAAGCATGGTTATGCCTCGCAATCGTTAAGTGAGCAGTTACTGACAGGCTTCGCAGTCGGGGTCGTCGATGCTGCATACCTGGGGCTGGGGCGCGGCAACCGGAGCGGTTTTTTCAGCGCCGGTGGCGCCCAGGGAGCGCAGGTAATAGGTGGTTTTGAGTCCACGTTCCCAGGCCAGCTGGTACAGGGCGTCCAGCTTTTTGCCGCTGGGTTCGGCCATGTACAAATTCAGGCTCTGGGCCTGGTCCAGCCACTTCTGGCGCCGGGCGGCGGCTTCCACCAGCCATCTTGCGTCGATTTCGAAGGCGGTGGCGTAGCGTGCTTTCAATTCGTTCGGAATGCGGTCGATCTGCTGGACGCTGCCGTCGAAGTATTTGAGGTCGTTCACCATCACGTTGTCCCAGAGTCCTTCGGCCTTCAGATCGCGAACCAGGGAGGGGTTGACCACGGTAAACTCACCGGAAAGGTTCGATTTCACAAACAGGTTCTGGTACGCCGGTTCTATGGACTGGGACACACCCACAATGTTGGAAATCGTGGCCGTGGGGGCGATGGCCATGACGTTGCTGTTGCGCATGCCGTTTTTCGCGATCAGTTCACGCACCGGCGACCAGTCCAGCCGGGCGTTGGTGTTTATGGCCAGATCCCCTTCCCGGCGGTTTTCCTTCAGCAGGTTGAGGGAGTCGATCGGCAGGATGCCCTGCTGCCAAAGCGAACCTTCGTAGGTCTCATAAGCGCCGCGCTGGCCCGCCAGGGTGGCGGATGCCCGGATAGCGAAGTAGCTCAGCTGCTCCATGGCGACGTCGGCGAACTCCACCGCTTCCGGGCTGGAGTACGGCAGCCCCAACTCATAGAGCGCGTCCTGGAAACCCATGAGGCCAAGGCCGACCGGTCGATGCCTGAGGTTGGAGTTCCGAGCCTGGGGTACGGCGTAGTAGTTGATGTCGATAACGTTATCGAGCATGCGCACGGCGGTGTTCACCGTCTGTTCCAGGCGCTGCACATCCAGCTCGCCGTTGGCGATATGAGCTGCCAGGTTCACGGAACCGAGGTTGCATACAGCGATCTCGTCGGCACTGGTGTTCAGGGTGATTTCGGTGCACAGGTTGGAGCTGTGCACCACGCCCTGGTGCTGCTGGGGAGAACGCAGGTTGCACGGGTCCTTGAAGGTGATCCAGGGGTGGCCGGTTTCGAACAGCACGGTGAGCATCTTGCGCCACAGCTGCTTGGCCGGGATTTTCTTAAACAGCTTGATCTTGCCCTGCTCGGCCAGCGCCTCGTAATGCTCGTAGCGTTCCCGAAAGGCGTTGCCGTACAGGTCGTGCAGATCCGGCGCATCGCTGGGGGAGAACAAGGTCCAGTCCCGGTCTTCGCGCATGCGCTCGATCAGCAGGTCGGGCACCCAGTTGGCGGTATTCATATCGTGGGTTCGGCGGCGTTCGTCGCCGGTGTTCTTACGCAGTTCCAGGAATTCTTCGATGTCCAGGTGCCAGCTTTCCAGGTAGGCACAAACCGCGCCCTTGCGCTTGCCGCCCTGGTTGACCGCCACGGCGGTGTCATTGACTACTTTCAGGAAGGGGACCACACCCTGGCTCTGGCCGTTGGTTCCTTTGATGTGGGAGCCCAGCGCACGGACTGGCGTCCAGTCGTTACCCAGACCGCCGGCCCATTTCGACAGCATGGCGTTGTCGCGGATGGCGCCGTAGATGTCTTCGAGATCGTCGCCCACCGTGGTCAGGTAGCAAGACGACAGCTGGGAATGACGGGTACCGCTGTTAAACAAGGTGGGCGTGGAGGCCATGTAGTCGAACGACGACAGCAGGTTGTAGAACTCAATGGCACGGGCGTTCGGGTCGTCCTCACGAAGGGCGAGGCCCATGGCCACGCGCATGAAGAATACCTGGGGCAACTCCAGTCGGGCCTTGTTCCAGTGCAGGAAGTAACGGTCGTACAGGGTTTGCAGGCCCAGGAAGCCGAACTGCAGGTCACGCTCCGGTTTCAGGGCGGCTCCCAAGCGCTCCAGGTCGAAAGCGGCCAGGGCTTCATCCAGCAGTTCATAAAGAATACCTGCCTCGATAAAGGCACTCAGGGCCTGTGGATAAATCTCCGCCAAGGGCAAACTGATGGGCAGGTCAAGGGCGGCGGCATTCTCCAGGCGAAGTTGCTCAAGGAGCAGGCGCGCGGTGACGGCGCTGTAGTCCGGCTCCCGCTCAATCCGGCTGCGGGCGGTCATGATCAGGGCCGACAGCACGTCTTCCTCGGCGATGCCGTCATAGAGATTGGTAAGGGCATCGTCCACCAGGGAATCGCCGTCAATGCCCTCCAGCCCTGTGGCGGCTTGCTCCACCTGCAATTTCATCAGCCCCAGATCCAGGGGAGCGATTTCACCGCTGGTCTTTTTCACGGTCAGGTGCGGGTGCGCCTCAACCGGGGCATGGCGGGCACGCTCGCGGGCATGCTCTTCCCGGTACAGTACGTAGGCGCGGGCCACCTTCTGTTCCTCCGCCCGCATCAGGGCCAGTTCCACCTGATCCTGGATGTCTTCGATATGCACCTTGCCACCGGCTTTCAGGCGGCGACCGATGGCCTGGATCACCTGGTCAGTCACCCGATGTACGGCATCGTTGATTCGGGCGGAGCCGGCGGCCTTGTAACCCTCGACGGCGAGGAAGGCTTTGGTCACGGCAATGCTGATCTTCGACGGGTCGAAGCCTACGAGCGTGCCGTTGCGCTTGATGACCTGGAGGGATTCGGTATCGGTGTGCGAGGTTGGCCGGGGTTCGGCCAGGGCTGAGGCGGACATGTGTGTTCTCCTGAATACGCGTTGAATTCCTTTCACCATCGCGTACGCAGGGGCACACCTCGCCATAGGAATGGCTGGGCATAACCGGTCTGCTCACCCTGGGTCGCGAAGGTGCAGTCAGGAGCCGTGAAGCTCCGTATCCCTGGCAGGTCTTCGGACTCAGGGGCGTGAATCGTTCGATTCGGCCTCGCTCGGCGACTTCCCGGTATCAACCAGTGTCTTAATGCCGTGCTTGTTCCCCAATACCGCTGCGCGTCAGTTCCGGAGTCTCACCGGATTCCCGATACCAGAATGTGTGGGGCGATCACGCGCTGACCGATTTGGTTACGCACTGATCACTACATCTGGTATTTGACCAAGGATAAAAACACTATATACACGATATCCAGAAGGAACAACCAGCAGAATAAAAAAAGGCCCCGGAGAGGGGGCCAAACACGTGGCAGTATCAACTCAGCCAATCAGTGGCTGATCATCCAGGGCCGCATGGAGGGAAACATCTTCTTCCCATCAGCGGTGTAGAACAGCATGGACTTACCGGGTTTCGGGGAGCCGCAGCCGCAGGCCCGGCTGTGCTCCTTATCGTGGGCCCGTCGGTCCGCGGTGGAAAAAACCGGTTCGTGTCGGGACCGCTCGTTCCGGTCCTCAGCCGCCCTTTTAGCCGGGTCCATGGCCGCAATATGCGATGGCAACACGATCACCCTGGGCGAAAGCGCCTTGCAGGTCGGACATTCCGCCGGCTTGGCCGCATCCTCCATGGTAGCCAGGGTATTGAACAGGCCGTGCTCCCGGCACTTGTAGTCATACACAGGCATGGTGATTACTCCTTATCTTTCGACAACGGTACGTCCATGCCCCCGCTGACTTTCTTCTGGGGGCCTTCAGCGGACGGGTTGATGTCAAAGTCAAAGATGCCCGTGGGCAGCCAGAGTGTGGCGCAGGCATTGGGGATATCCACCACGCCGCTGATGTGGCCTTCCACCGGTGCACAACCGAGAATCGCGTAGGCCTGGGCCTTGGTGTAGCCGAACTTGGTCATGTACTCGATGGCGTTCAGGCAGGCCTGGCGATAGGCCACATGCACGTCCAGGTAATGCTGGCCGCCGTCTTCGTCTACGGAGATGCCTTCGAAGATCACATAGTCGTCGTAACGGGGCTTGATCGGACTGGGCTTGAACACCGGGTTCTTGATGCCGTATTTCTTCACGCCGTCCTTGATCAGGTTAACCCGCAGGTGAATCCAGCCGGCCATCTCGATGGCGCCGCAGAAGGTGATTTCGCCATCGCCCTGGCTGAAGTGAAGGTCGCCCACGGACAGGCCGGCACCATCCACGTAAACCGGGAAGTAAACCTTGGAACCGCGGGAAAGGTCTTTGATGTCACAGTTACCACCGTGCTCACGGGGCGGCACGGTACGTGCGGCTTCAGCGCCGGCGGCTTTGGCCGCTTCACCGGTCATCTGGCCCATGTGGGCGGTCTCGCCGTTGGGCAGTGTCGCCAGTTCCGGCACACGCTCAGGATCGGTGGCCACCAGGCCAGCTTCCCGCTTGTTCCAGGTTTCCAGCAGCTCCCTGGAGGGCAGGCAGCCGATCAGGCCCGGGTGAATCAGGCCGGCAAATTCCACGTTGGGAATGTGGCGGGATTTGGTGAACATGCCGTTGAAGTCCCAGATGGATTTCTGGGCTTCCGGGAAGTGTTCGGTCAGGAAGCCGCCACCGTTCTGCTTGGAGAAGAACCCGTTGAAGCCCCACTGGCTTTCTTCGAAGGTGCCGATGTCGAGGATGTCCACTTCCAGCAGGTCGCCGGGCTCGGCACCCTCCACGCCGATCGGGCCAGACAGGAAGTGCACCTGGCTGAGATCGACATCCCGCACGTCGTCGGCACTGTCGTCGTTCTTGATCTGGCCGCCGGTCCAGTCGTAGCACTCGACGATAAAATCGTCGCCCGGCTTGACGGTGGCTACCAGCGGAATGTCCGGGTGCCAGCGGTTGTGGATTTTGTCGTTCTCATAAGCCGACTTGTTCAGATCGATCTTGATAATGGTTTCAGCCATAACGGGCGCTCCTTGGTGTTGGCTTGCACGATTAGGTAACGCCTTTACTATCCGGAATCCCGTGCCGGTGAGGTATTCGCGAAATGCCCCCGGTGACTACGTCATTCGACGTATTGGTCAACGGTGACCGTGTTGCCCTTCAGTCCGGCACGGAACCGACGGCACTCAGGATAGGCCAGCAGTGCCCGCGCTACCGCCGGCTCCAGGCGCTGGCGAAATGCTCGCAACAATTCCCTTGCCCCGTAGCGGGCGTCGTAACTCCGGCAGAGTTCAGTACGTAATGCTGGCGACAGAATGAGCTCCGCGTGTTTCTTCGAAAGCCGGCGATTGAGGCCCGCCAGCTCGATGTCCAGCAGGGCTTCCAGCCAGTTGTCGGTGAGGCGGTTAAAGGTGAGGATCTGGTCAATCCGGTTGAGAAACTCAGGGTCGAAATGGCGTCGCAAGGCAGCATCGCGAATGGCCTCGCCCTTGCCGGGCGATAAACCAAGCCAGCGCCGCCATCCCCGCTGGTATCGCTGTTGGTGGGTCTCAGCGTCCAGGGCACCGGCGTTGCTGGTCATGAAGATCAGGGTGTTGCGGAAGTCGATCTCCCGATTGCCGGAGGGGAAGACCAGTCGGCCGGTGTCGAGCACATTGAGCAGGGTTCGGACCACTTCCTTGCTGGCCTTCTCGATTTCATCGAACAGCACGATGCCGGGTTTGCTGAAGGAACCCTGAACCTTGTCCAGATCAAACAGGCTATGGCCTTCCTTGCTGCCCACGTAGCCCGGAGGCGCGCCGGTGAGTGCCGCCGCGTAATGCTCCTGGGCCAGGGTATTCATGTCGATCCGGCACAGGCCATCCCGGTTGCCATGAATGGCTTCGGCGATCAGGCGCACGGTTTCGGTCTTGCCCACCCCCGTAGGCCCCAGGAACAGGTGCACCGCCAGCGGCCGGTTTTCCTCGCCAATGTCGGCTTTTACCCGCACCAGCATGGATTCCATGGCGTCAAGGGCCTCGTCCTGGCCGACGATGTTTTGCCGCAGGCGGGCCATGACAAGATCAGGCTCGAAACGGAACCGGGAAGCACGAACCGGGCCTGAAGCGGCCCGGTTCTTTTCGATGGACTCCCGGTTGGCTTCCAGCCGTTCGTTAATAAACGGCATCAGCACCTCCCGGGCTTATGCCCCTGCAGATTTTTCCTTGCCATCAAACGGCAATTCGCCCACCGGGCATTCGGCGGTACCCACGGTCTTTCGGGTCATCGCCTCAACGTTTTCCTGAGCCTTCTGGGCATCCATGACCCAGGTGCGATAGAACTCGAACGGGCAGTCTGCCACGCCCTTGTCACCGTCACCGGAGGCATGCACGCCGGTGTAGCCCCGGTGCAGCAGTTTGAACAGGTGGTTCTGGGACTGGTCATTGGCGCGGGCATCGCGGATCTGGCTAACCGACAGCTGGGCATACTGGATGCCCATATCCTCCTCGCCACATTCGCCAAGAGTTCGGCCATCAAAGCCGATAATGGCCGAATGACCAAAGTAGGAATACACGCCGTCAAAACCAGAGGCGTTGGCAACGGCCACATAACAGTTGTTGGCCCAGGCCATGCTCTTGGCCATCATCACCTGCTGTTCCTTGGCCGGGTACATGTAGCCCTGGCAGCGCACGATCAGCTCCGCGCCCTTCATGGCGCAGTCCCGCCAGATTTCCGGGTAGTTGCCGTCATCGCAGATGATCAGGCTGATCTTCATGCCTTTGGGGCCTTCGGTCACGTAGGTGGTGTCACCCGGATACCAGCCTTCAATCGGGCACCAGGGGATGCACTTGCGGTATTTCTGGACAACTTCACCCTCGTTGTTGATCAATACCAGGGTGTTGTAAGGCGCCTTGTTGGGGTGATCCTCATGGCGTTCACCGGTGAGGGAAAACACCCCCCAGGTATTGGCCTCGCGACAGGCAGCAGAGAAGATGGCGGTCTCGTCACCGGGCACGGTGGCCGCGGTCTCCATCATCTCCTCGTTGTCGTACATGATGCCCATGGTGCTGTATTCCGGGAACACCACCAGGTCCATGCCCGGCAGGCCCACTTTCATACCCTTGATCATGTCCGCAATCTTGCGGGCGTTGTCCAACACCTCGGCCTTGGTATGCAGCCGCGGCATCTTGTAGTTCACCACCGCCACGCCAACGGTATCGTTACTGCTGGAAATATCACCGTGTCTCATTGCTCTGCTCCTCGTTAAACGGCCAGATAACTCGCAATCTTGTCCTGATCGGCCTCTTCTCGACTCTCTTCGTGCACGATCGCGCCTTTTTCGATCACCAGGATCCGATCCGCCGCATCCATCACAAAGCTCAGCACCTGCTCGGAAACCACAATCGACAGGCCCCGTTCGTCGCGGATGCGTCGGAGGGTCTGGGCAATGTCCTTGATGATGTTGGGCTGGATACCCTCGGTAGGCTCGTCGAGCAACAACACCTTGGGCCGGGTGGCCAGGGCGCGGGCGATAGCCAGCTGTTGTTGCTGGCCGCCGGACAGGTTGCCGCCCCTGCGGTTCTGCATTTCCTTCAGCACCGGGAAGAGTTCGTAAAGGTCTTCCGGTACCTTCTTCTCGCCCACCGCGGCAAGGCCGGTCTCGATGTTTTCCCGCACCGTCAGGGTCGGAAAGATCATCCGTCCCTGGGGTACGAAACCGATTCCGGCACGCACGCGCTGGAAGCTTTTCAGCCCCGCCAGGTCGGTACCGTCCAGATTGACTTGGCCGCCCTTGGTCGGCGTCATGCCCACTAGGGACTTCATCAGCGTGGTCTTGCCCATACCGTTCCGGCCCACCACGGCAACGATTTCGTTCTTTGCCACGTCCAGGTTCAGGTCATTGATGATGGTGCTTTGGCCATAGGCCACCGAATGATGTTTCAAGCTCAGCATGATCAGTGCCCCAGATAGACTTCGATGACTTTCGGGTCCGATTTCACGTGCTCAATCGACCCCTCGGATAGAACCTTGCCCTGATGCATGACCGTGACCCGGTCGGCTATGTCGCCGACAAACTGCATGTCATGCTCGATGACCAGCACCGTGTGGTCCTTGGTGATTACCTTCAGCAGCTCGGCGGTTTTCTTGCGCTCGGTGACCGACATGCCAGCCACCGGCTCATCCAGCATCAACAGATCCGGTTTCTGGATCAGCAGCATCCCGATCTCCAGCCACTGCTTCTGACCGTGGCTGAGCGACGCCGCCGGTTCGTTCAGGGCATCAGACAGGAAGATGGTCTCTGCCACCTCTTCCACAGCCTCGATAACCGCCCGATCGCGCTTGAACGCCAGGGCGCCCATAACGCTGTGCCCCTGGGGGTAGGAGACCTCCAGGTTCTCGAACACCGTCAGGTCCTCGAACACGGACGGGGTCTGGAATTTCCGACCCACGCCCGAGTGAACAATCTGGTGCTCCTTTAGCTTGGTGAGCTCCTTGCCATCAAACTTGATCGAGCCGGAGGTGGCTTTGGTCTTGCCGCAGATCAGATCCAGCACCGTGGTCTTTCCGGCCCCGTTGGGGCCGATGATGACCCGTATCTCCTTCGGATCCAGATAGAAGGAAAGATCATCCACCGCCTTGAAGCCGTCGAAGGAAACCGTCAGGCCCTCGACTGCCAGCAGGAAATCTTTGGCTTTGCTTTTGGCTGCACTCATCACGATTTCTCCGGGCTGTAGGAATCGATCATCGGATCGTAATCATCAGTTTTCTCGGTTTTCGGCTTTCGCTCCGCGGCTGGTTTCGCAGGCGAGGCCTCAACCTTGGCGCCTTTGCTGCGCTTGAAGAGCTTGTCCTCAAGGGGCATGACATAGGTCTGGTAGAGACCGGCCAGGCCATTCGGGAATGCCAGCACCACGCCAATGAACAGCGCGCCCATGGCAAAGGGCCAGAGCTCCGGGAAGGATTCCGAAAAGCCACTCTTGGCAGCATTGACCAGAAGGGCACCGTAGACCGCGCCAAGAATCGACAGGCGGCCGCCCAGGGCACAGAAGATCACCATCTCGATGGAGGCGACGATGCCGATGAACGACGGCGACATGAAGCCAACGATCAGCGTGAACATGGCACCGCCGATACCGGCAAACGCCGCTGCCAGGCAGAACACGAAGATCTTGAAGGCGGCCACGTCGTAGCCGGAGAACCGAACCCGCATTTCCTGGGCGTTCATGGCCACGAGAATGCGGCCGAGCTTCCGGTTCTGCACCAGACGCGCGATGAACAGGCACAGGAACAGCATGCCCACGCAGATGAAATACAGCGTTGTCTTCGCTGCATCTGTGCGGATGTCCCAGCCCATCAAAGTCTGCAGATCGGTGATGCCGTTGACGCCGCCGGTGTAACCCTGTTGCCCGATGATCAGGATGGTCAGGATTGCCGCGATGGCCTGGGTGATGATGGCGAAGTACACGCCACCGACACGCCGGGTGAACATGGCGAAGCCAATTACAAAGGCCAGCAACACCGGCACACCGATCACCGCAATCAGGGTGAACGAGAAGCTGTGGAACGGTTCCCAGAACCAGGGCAGCTCGGTGAGCTGGTTCCAGTCCATGAAGTCAGGAATGCCAGGGGTGGACTGGATGGCCGTGGCCTCCGGCGTGGAGGCCTCCAGCTTCAGGAACATCGCCATGCAGTAGCCGCCCAGGCCAAAGAACACGCCCTGGCCCAGGCTGAGAATGCCGGCCTTACCCCAGCACATCACCAGACCGATTGCGACAAAGGCGTAGGTCAGATACTTGCCCACCATGTTCAGCCGGAACGGGTCCAGCATCAGGGGCAGGAGAACCACCAGCAGGAATGCCAGTGCCAGGTAATACAGTCCCTCGCGGGAGCCAAACCATTTCAGGGGGGATGAGTTCTTCATGACAGTCTCCTAGCGACGGACCTTGAGGGCCATGAGTCCTTCCGGACGCAACATCAGGATGCCGACGACGACCAGCAGGGTGAGTACCTTGGCCATGGATCCGCTGAGGAAGAACTCCATGGTGGACTGGGCCTGGGAAATTCCGAAGGCAGAGACAATGGTGCCGATCAGGCTTTGCGCACCGCCGAAAACCACCACCAGGAAGGTGTCCACAATGTAGGCCTGGCCCGAGGACGGGCCCGTTGAACCGATCATGGTGAACGCGGCACCCGCTATGCCCGCGATGCCGCAGCCAAGGGCAAAGGTGGCCCGGTCGATGCCGGCGCTGTTGATGCCGACTGCCTCGGCCATGGGCCGGTTCTGAACCACCGCCCGCACCTTCTTGCCGTAGCCGGACCGGTACATCAGCAGGTAAACGCCCACTGCAATGGAGAGCGCAATGATCATGACGAACAGGCCGTTAATCGGCAGCTCTACAAGGTCGGTCACCTGGAAGGCACCCATCATCCAGTCCGGCAGTTCCACACCCACTTCACGGGCGCCGAAAATGGATCGATAGGCCTGCTGCATGATCAGGCTGAGGCCCCAGGTAGCGAGCAGGGTGTCGAGAGGCCGATGATAGAGATGCCGTATCATCAACCATTCAATCAGCGCCCCAAGCGCGGCGCAGACAAGAAACGCCAGGAGCATGGCGATGAGGAAGTAACCGCCGAACAGTCCCGGTAGATAACTCTGGAAAAAGCCCGATGTGAGATAGGTGGTGTAGGCGCCGAGGATCATGAACTCCCCGTGAGCCATGTTGATCACCCCCATCTGACCGAAGATGATGGCCAGGCCCATTGCCATCAGTACGAACACTGAAAACAGGGAGAGCCCGGCAAACCCCTGCATGGCAAATATCGACATCAATTCACTGCTGGTGTAGCCATCGAACATGACCCTTCTCCCCTTCGAACCAACATGCTTTGCGTTATGGAGGCGATAAAGGCCGGCGCACTCTGGCGCCGGCCATCCAGTCTTACTGGTAACCTTCAGGGAAGGGGTCCGGCTCCATCAGCTCCTCGGTCTCGTAGACAACCTGGTACTGGCCGTCGGTTTGAGCCTTGCCAATACGGGTCTTGGACCACAGGTGATGGTTCTCGTGGATTCGCACGTAGCCTTCCGGTGCCTTGGTGAACTCGATGCCTGCAAATTCCTCGCGGATCTTGTCGATATCGAAGGAGCCGGCTTTCTCAACCGCCGCTTTCCACAGCCATGGGCCAAGGTAGGCCGCCTGGGTCACGTCACCGATGACCATGTCGTCGCCGTAGGCTTCCTTGAAGGCCGCAACAAACTCTTTGTTGTTGGGGTTATCAAGGCTCTGGAAGTACTTCATGGAGGCGTAGATGCCTTCAACGTTCTCACCGCCGATACCGCGGATTTCGTCCTCGGTAACCGAGATGGTAAGCAGCAGCGGCTTCTCGTCGGTGAAATCAACACCGGCGGCTTTCATCTGCTTGTAGAAGGCCACGTTGGAGCCACCAACAACCGAGGCGAAGATCACGTCAGGCTTTCTCAGCTTGATCTTGTTGATGACGGAGTTGAACTGCGTGTGGCCCAGGGGGTAGTACTCCTCGCCCACCACTTTCAGGCCCAGCTTGTCGATGTGCTTGCGGGCGATCTTGTTGGAGGTACGCGGCCAGATGTAATCGGAGCCGAGCAAATAGAAGGTCTTGGCGCCCTTGTTCTCGACGGCCCAGTCGATACCCGCAAGAATCTGCTGGGTGGCTTCCTGGCCGGTGTAGACGACGTTGGGCGACTGCTCCAGCCCCTCATAGAAGGTCGGGTAATAGAGCATGCCGTTGTACTGCTCGATGACTGGCAAGATGGCCTTGCGTGAGGCGGACGTCCAGGCCCCGAAGATGGCCGCGACATTGTCCTGACGCAGAAGCTTGCGCGACTTTTCAGCGAAGGTTGGCCAATCACTGGCGCCGTCTTCCTGAACGTATTCGATCTGACGCCCAAGCACACCACCTGAGGCGTTGATCTGGTCAATGGCCAGCTTCTCTGCCTGGACAGAACCAATCTCACTCAGCGCCATGGTGCCGGTGATGGAGTGCAGGATGCCCACGGTGACGGTGTCATCCGTAACCGCCAGGCCGGTGGTGTTGACCTCGGCCGTAGCCGGTGCGGCCGCTTGTGCGGATGTGGCGAGCATGACGGAAGCCGCCAGCGTCATCAGGCTCTTTCGAAGCCCCAGTCCCTTGCCGAATGACCGCCCACCGGCGGTTTGTTCTGTCGTATCCATGGTGATTCCTCGCAGTTTTTGAAGTCCGGATCCGCGCTTCCCTTCGAAAGCACAGTGCCCACGAGAATCATTCTGCTCGGCCCCCTCTTGGGTGCCCATTCGGCAATCGCCCCAGCGCGCTACGTCATTTGACGCATTCCGGTTGCCCGCAGGACAGGCTACAAACGCAGGCACACAGAAGAAGAACATCCCGGTACCGGTCTATGGCACGGATATTGTTCCGGCTTTCTCATCCGGTGCATTTCAGCTTGAAGCTGCACTAACGCGGGGCACCCAGAAACCAAAGGCAAGGCAGTCATGGCGGCAAGACAGACTATTTTTCGGGTTCGGCGCAGCTACAACCAGTGGGTAGCCAACCAGACCCTGGAGGACTATGCGCTTCGCTTTACTGCCAAAAGCGCCCGGCGTTGGTCAGCTGCCCGGGTGAGCAATACCGCTCTGGGAGCGATCTCGTTCCTGGCGCTTGAAGCCATTGGCGGCTCCATTACCCTGCACTACGGGTTCGATAACGCGGTCGCCGCGATCCTCGCTGTCAGCCTGGTGATCTTTCTGACGGCGATTCCGATCAGTTACTACGCAGCCCGTTACGGGGTCGACATTGACCTGCTGACCCGCGGCGCCGGCTTCGGCTACATTGGCTCCACCATCACTTCCCTGATCTATGCCTCATTCACGTTTATCTTCTTCGCCATCGAGGCGGCGATCATGGCCATGGCACTGGAAATGCTGTTCGGGGTTCCCCTGGTGCTTGGTTACCTGATCTGTGCCGTGGTCATCATTCCATTGGTCATACATGGCATCACCACCATCAGCCGTTTCCAGGTCTGGACCCAGCCAGCCTTCATCCTTTTGCAGATCGTGCCTTTTGTTTTTGTCATCTACTCGGACGCCTCCTCAATCAGCGATTGGACGCAATTCGAGGGCGTTAACCCGGTGAATACCGGTGGCTTGAGTATCGTGATGTTTGGAGCCGCGGCGGCGGTTGTTTTTTCCCTGATCGCACAGATCGGCGAGCAAGTGGATTTCCTGCGCTTTATCCCCGAGCCCCAGAACGCGAAGGAAAAACGGCGCTGGTGGGTTGCGGTTATGGCGGGCGGCCCTGGCTGGATCGTGATCGGTATGCTGAAGATTCTGGCAGGCTCTTTCCTGGCCGTGCTTGCCCTGAATCAGGGCGTTACGGCCTCCGAAGCCGCCGACCCTACCCAGATGTACCTGATCGCTTTCAACTACATTACCCATTCGCCCGAGATTTCCATGGCCATGGCCGGCATTTTTGTCATTCTTTGCCAGCTCAAAATCAACGTCACCAACGCCTACGCCGGCTCCATTGCCTGGTCCAATTTCTTTTCTCGTCTGACCCACAGTCATCCCGGGCGGGTCGTCTGGTTGTTCTTTAACGTCGCTATTGCCCTGCTGGTGATGGAACTCGGTGTCTACCGGGCTCTGGAGGAAACCCTGGGGTTCTACGGCATTGTCGCCATTGCCTGGGTAGGCTCCCTGGTGGCCGATCTGGTGATCAACAAACCACTGGGGCTCAGCCCCGCGCACATTGAGTTCAAGCGCGCCCACTTGTACGACATCAACCCTGTCGGCGTTGGTTCCATGCTGACGGCTTCGGTTGTCGGCATCACCTGTCACACCGGCATACTGGGAGACTATCCCCAGGCGCTTTCCCACTTCATCGCGATGGCCGTTGCTTTGATCATGGCGCCTCTGATTGCCTGGAGGACTGGCGGCCGTTTTTACACCGCACGGCCCTTCGTCCCGATTGCGACCGATCATCACCCGGTTCAGTGCACGATCTGCGAGCACCACTTTGAACCCGAGGACCTCACGACCTGTCCCGCCTACGAGGGCACCATCTGCTCCCTGTGCTGCTCTCTGGATGCCCGGTGTGGCGATGTGTGCAAGCCGGGAGCGGGTTACCAGGAGCAGCTCAATCAGTTTCTCGGAACCCTGATGCCGAAACCGCTGCTGGACGGTCTGCGTTCGCGGATCGGGCATTTCCTGAGTCTGCTGATATTGATCAACGGGCTTTCGGGACTGCTGTTGTCATTAATCTATTTCAAGACTCCGGTGGCTTCACCGGCCGAGGGTCTGCTGCTGTCGATTACGCTTTGGAAGGTGTTCTTCATACTGGTCATCGTAACCGGTGTGATTTGCTGGCTGTTCGTGCTTGCCCATGAAAGCCGGGTGGTGGCCGAGGAAGAGTCCCGTCGTCAGAACCGCCTGTTGATGGAAGAGATCATCGCCCATGAACGAACCGACCAGGCCCTCCAGCAGGCGAAAGAGCAAGCGGAGGCCGCAAATGGCGCGAAAAGTCGCTATCTGACCGGAATAAGTCATGAACTCCGCTCTCCACTAAATGCCATTCTCGGATACGCCCAGCTGATGGAGAACGACGAAACCATTCCCGCGCACCGGCAGGAAGCCCTGGGTGTGATCCGGCGCAGCGGTGAATACCTGGCCGACCTCATTGAGGGGCTGCTGGACATTTCCAAAATCGAAGCGGGTCGGCTGGACCTGCACCGTGATCAGGTCCGCATTGAACTGTTGATGGAGCAACTGGTGACCATGTTCCGTTTGCAGGCAGAAGACAAAGGCCTGGCCTTTGATTATCACTGCCCCAATCCGCTTCCGGAACTGGTAACCACGGACGAAAAACGACTGCGGCAGATTCTGATCAACCTCCTGTCCAACGCCATTAAATATACTGACCGGGGCGGAGTATCCTTGACCCTGCGCTATCGCAGTCAGGTAGCCGAGTTCACCGTGCGCGACACCGGCGAGGGTATAGCCCCCAAGGATGTGGAACGTATCTTCCGGCCCTTCGAGCGCATCCGCACACCGGGACAAAGCCGGACAGGCACGGGTCTTGGCCTGACCATTACCCGCCTGCTCACCGAGATCATGGGGGGTGATATTTCGGTTGAAAGCGAGCCTGGGCAGGGGAGCGTCTTTCGGGTGAGCCTCATGCTATCGAGCCTGCATGCCTCCGCTCCCCGCTCCATCTCGACGCCGACCAAGCGCATCTACGGGTACCACGGCCCGCGGCGAAAAGTGCTGCTGGTCGATGACGATGTCTCCCACCGCCAGGTCATGCGTGCCATGCTTTCACCCCTGGGCTTTGAAATCGTCGACACCGGTAATGCACTGACGGTAATGGCGACCGTTGAGGCTGAGCGCCCTGACCTCGTGCTTCTGGACGTCTCCATGCCCGGAATGAGCGGCTGGGACGTGCTGGCATCACTGCGCGAGCACAAGCACACCATCCCGGTTGTCATGGTTTCAGCCGACGCCAATGAAGGTCACCACGCGGCTGACTCTCCCCGGCTGCACGATGGCTACATCATTAAACCCGTGCGACTGGATCTGCTGCTTGACACCATTGCCAGCGTGCTGGATCTCGGGTGGCGTTTCGATAAAAGCCCGGAGCCCCTCGCGGCCATTCCCGCCCCCGAGCATGGCGTTCTTCCTTTACCAGAACTGGAGCATCGTCTGGCTCTGGCCGACCTGGCCCGGATCGGGCATCGAAAGGGCTTGCTTGAAGCCTTGCATGCCCTGAAACACAGCGGCGATGCAGCTGAACCCTTTGCGCGTGAGCTCACCAGACTCACCAATGATTTCCAGTTCGAGAAAATTCTTGAACTACTCGAGGTAGCCGAACATGAAGCTTCATAATGACCGGAAAACTGTCGTGATGGTCGTGGATGACGCGGTCGACTCCATTCGAATGATCAACGACGCTATGGAAGAGGCCGGCATGACGGTGCTGGTTGCCCTGGAAGGGAACCAGGCCCTCACCATCAGCCAGAATATAACGCCGGACGTGGTGCTGATGGATGCTCTGATGCCCCACATGGACGGCTTCGAAACCTGTCGAAGATTGAAGGAGAACCCGGCATTTACCGACATTCCTATCATCTTCATGACCGGGCTGAGCGACACGGAACACGTTGTTATGGGGCTCAATGCCGGGGGCGTGGATTACGTGACAAAGCCCATCAACACCACCGAGCTGCTGGCCAGAATGGATGTGCACCTGACCAACGCCCGCATGACCCGAAGCGCCCGCAGCGCGCTGGATACAGCCGGTCAGAACCTGTTTGCCGTGGACCAGGCGGGCAATCTGCTCTGGGGCACGCCCCAGGTTTGTCAGTACCTGCCCGATGCGGCGCACCCTGAATTCTCCGATGTCCGCGCCCGCCTGGCAGAATGGCTGGGGCACCAACCCGAACCAGGCCACAGCATGCCAATGGAAATCATGGGCGTGGCTAGGTCCGTGGAGTTTCTGGCCCTTGTGGATAACCGTGAATACCTGCTTCGGCTAAAAACACCGCAGAATCCGAACAGCGCAACAGCCGCTTTGCGGCAACGGTTCGAACTGACATTGAGGGAATCCGACGTGTTACTGTGGATCGCCAACGGCAAGACCAATCGGGAAATTGGCCAGATACTGGATATGAGCCCCCGGACCGTTAACAAGCATCTGGAGCAGGTATTCCGGAAGCTGGGCGTGGAGAACCGGACGGCAGCTGCGGCCAGCGCGATCCGGGTGTTGGCGATTCAGTGATCGTTTCGGGCACTTTTGCGCAAAGCGTCTGTCCACGGGTATACCTCCTTCCAGACATCGAGAAGCCTGATGAGAAAGACGACAAGATTCCTGTCACTCCTGTTTTTTGCAGGCATTTCTGGATTCCTGGTTGCTCAGCAATCACCCGCTCTCAAACCGTTTTCTGACATGCAGTCCCTAAATGACGGCTGGGAACCTCTGGAGTTTCCCAAGATCGATCAGCTCAGTCGGTATGAACTGACCACCGAAGATGGTCAGCAGGTTGTCAGGGCCACCACAGACGGCGGGGCGTCTGGCCTCATTGCCCGGGTACGACTGGAGCCCGCCGGTTCACTGATTCTGCAATGGCGCTGGAAGGTCTCGAATGTGTTCGAGAAGGGCAATGCCCGGGAAAAGTCCGGGGACGACTATCCTGCCAGAATCTACGTGGCATTCGAGTTCCAACCCGAACAAGCGGGCTTCTTTGAACGCGCCAAACGGAAGACGGTTGAAGTGTTGTTCGGCGAGTCGCTACCAGGCAATGCCCTGAACTATATCTGGGCCAACACCCTGCCCAAGGGCGAGATCGTGCCCAACCCTTACACCGAAAAAACCATGATGATCTCGGTGAATTCAGGATCAGAAAAGGTCGGTGAATGGGTCACCGTGGAACGAGACATCATGGCCGACTATCGGGAAGCGTTTGGTGAGGAGCCGCCACCGGTGGTGGGTATTGCCATTATGTCGGATTCGGACAACACCGGGGAAAAAGCAACGGCCTGGTATGGGGATATCTTTCTTGATCCCGAATCGTGAACACCAAAAGATGGCTATCGGTATTGTTCCGGAAAGCCCGGTATCACAAAGCTCTCCCCGAACTTGCGTATCGGGGGCACTTCACCCTGTTCAGCCAGACGCAGGTAGGCATCGTCAAACTCTTCCCGCAAAATCGCTGCTTTGGGATTAGCAAGCGAAAACAGCCAGGTTAGATTTCTTAAACGAATCTCTGATTCACGAATCTTCTCGTCTTCGGGCATTATCAGAGTTTCCAGAACAGGATCCCGGTGTCCGAACAAGTATTGTCCGCGGCCAAGCTTGAGCATGTCCAAAGCCGCTCGATAATTGGGTGCCTGAGTGACGTCAATTGAACTCTCGCCCTCCAGCCAATACAAAAGCCCGCCATAGGTGTATCCAGCAATCGTGATTACTGTCTTCCCCCGCAATTGATCAAAATGGGACAGTGGTTCTGTTCCCTCCAAATACCAGGCGCTCAATTGGGAAGCGAAGGGACTCACCCAGGTTTCGAGAACTTCACCCTTTAGAGCCGGGACGTTGGCTGATCCAGGCCAAACATCAATCCGGCCGTTGCGCAAATACAGGTAAACACGACTGATGGGAAGGTAGAGGAATTCCGGTTCATAGCCCGCTTCGATCGCCACTTTTCGGGTAATCTCAATGAACGTGCCCGCCGGACTGCCATCGGCTTTCTGATAGGTCATCGGAGGAAAGTCGACATAGGCGATTTTGAGCAGTTTGCTGGCTGTTCCCGCTTCAGCGAGCGCGCCCGATGCTAAAAATAATCCTGCCAGCAATGCACAAATTCGGATACTGACAAAGCGCATGGCTTCAGACATCAGGGAAAGGCGGGCTGGGAAGTTTCTTGGCATGGAATCCGTGTTGTTGTGATCTGTTTAAGCAAAGATTAACAGACCCGCGCAAATCTGCACTGACACCGCCCGCAAAAATCTGAACAGAATGTCAAATATGGTTAATAACCATGTACAGGCCCACACCGCCCATGACCAGCATATAGGGAAACGCCATGATCACCATCTTGCCGTAGGACAGACGAACCAGCGGCGCAATGGCAGACGTCAGCAGGAACAGGAAAGCCGCCTGGCCATTCGGGGTCGCCACACTGGGAAGATTGGTGCCGGTGTTTATGGCAACCGCCAGCTTCTGGAAGTGATCATAGCTGATCGCACCTGCATCCAGGGCCTGCTTCACCTCACTGATATACACGGTGGCAACGAACACGTTATCGCTGATCATCGACAGTACGCCATTGGCAATAAAGAACATGCCCGGCTGCCGGGCTTCGGGAAGCGACAGAACGTAATCAATGATCGGCTTGAACAGGTGCTGTTCGTGGATCACCGCAACCACCGCGAAGAACACTACCAGCAGAGAGGTAAACGGCAGGGATTCCTGGAAAGCCTTGCCAATCTGATGCTCGTCGGTGACACCGGTAAATGAGGTAATCAGGATTATCACCAGAAGGCCAATCAAGCCGACCTCGGCCAGGTGGAATGCCAGGCCCACCACCAGAACTGCCGCGGCAAACGCCTGTACCCAGAGTGCGGCCTGATCAGCCTTGGTACGCTTGGCCCGCTCGTTCTCGGCAAACTCCTCCAGCACGCGGCGCACGGGTTTGGGCAAGCGCCCGCCGTAGCCAAACCAACGCAGCTTCTCCAGAGCCCAGCAGGTAAACAACCCGGCCGCCAGCACCGGTAGACTCACCGGCGCCATGTGCAGGAAGAAACCGGCAAAATCCCAGCCCACTACCTTGGCAATCAGCAGGTTCTGCGGCTCGCCCACCATGGTGGCCACGCCACCCAGGGCTGTACCGATTGCACCGTGCATCAACAGGCTGCGCAAAAAGGCCCTGAAGTTTTCCAGATCTTCCCGGTGCAGTTCGATCACTTCGTCATCACTGCCAGCGTTGTGGTCCTTGTGCTGATAGCCCTTACCGGAAGCCACCTTGTGGTAAACCGAGTAGAAACCTACTGCAACGCTGATGATTACCGCCGTCACCGTCAGGGCGTCCAGGAAAGCCGAAAGAATCGCCGCCGCGCAGCAGAACAATAATGACAGAGCCGACTTGGAGCGCACACCCACCAGAATCTGGGTGAAAGTCACCAGCAGCAGCTCCTTCATGAAATAGATGCCCGCCACCATGAACATCAGCAGCAGGATAACAGGGAAATTGGTGAGCACTTCCAGATAGACCGCGTCCGGCGTGGTCAACCCGATCAGCAAGGCCTCCACCGCCAGCAGACCACCCGGCAGCAGCGGGTAGCACTTCAGGGCCATAGCCAGGGTAAAAATAAACTCCGCAATCAGAAGCCAGCCGGCCGTTCCCGGCCCCAGGGTCCACATGACAATCGGGTTGGCGACAAGAAACAACAGGATGACCTGCTTGTACCAGACGGGCGCCTTGCCAAGGAAGTTGTGGGTAAAGCCGGAAATAACGGTAGTGGGCATTACGGAAATCTTCTGAGAAAACGGTTATTGGTATTGTGTGGCAGCAGGCTCGAATCTTCCTTGATATTTGCGTACCGGGGTATGGTCCAAAGGTACAAATCTGAGACCACTTTTGGTCTTAATAACAAAAAGAAAAGCTCAAAGGTCTCGCCAACACGACTATTTTCGTAACATTACTTAAATTAAACCCCTAATGCGACGGCATTTTAACCGATTTCCGCGGTCATGCGGTGATTTCATTAAAAATTTACCGTGTCATTTCTGCTCAAACCTACTGCATCTAAATGATATTGGTTTGCATTACGATTTATTTAAGAATAACATTCGGCGGATTTGATGACTTTCACCACTTAACCACTGTCCGCTATGAAGGTGTTCCCATTATGCCCGCCGTCGTTTTACCCAAGCCTTTGGCCCTCGCAATCCGTCTGACCCTGAGTATTGGTATTGCGACGGCGTCAACGCCACTTCTGGCGCAGGACGAGGCCGAAACCAGCCTGGATGCACTCGTGGTCTCAGCCACCGCACTGAAAGTTGAAACACCTCTGGTAGAAACGCCCCGCCCAGCTTCCGTGGTTGATGAAGAAGAGCTTCGTGAGCGCAACGTACAATCCCTTGATGAAACATTCCGCTATCGCGCCGGCGTGGTTTCCGGCCACTACGGCGCGGACAACGACACTGACTGGTTCAAAATCCGGGGTTTCGACCAGGCCACCTATCAGGACGGCTTGCGCATCTATCGCGAGGGTTTTTATCAGTGGCTGCCGGAAACCTATGGCCTTGAACGCGTGGAACTTCTCAAGGGACCCGCGTCCATTCTTTACGGTGAGGCACCCCCTGGCGGCGTAATCAACGCCATCAGTAAACGCCCGACCGATCAGGCGCAGGGAGAACTGCAGATTCAGGCTGGCACCAACGAGCACCGCCAATTGGGTCTGGACACCTCAGGCCCGACTGGAGACAGCGATTCGGTCAGCTATCGCCTGGTTGGCCTGTACCGTTCCACCGATGGTGATATTGACTACACCGAAAACGAGCGCTATTACCTGGCGCCCAGCCTGCGCTGGGATGTGTCCGACGATACCTCCCTGACGTTCCTGGCGAGTCTTCAGAAGGATGATGCCGTACCCTACAATGGCTTCAAGCTGGCTTACGGCACGATCCAGGACACGCCCTTTGGCAAGGTTGAACCTTCCACCTTTTACGGCGAACCCGGATACGACACCAACGAACGTACCCAGTCCTCTGTCGGTTACAGCCTTTCACATCGCTTCAACAACACCTGGGAGTTTCAACAGGATACCCGTTACAGCGAGCTTGACCTGCTACTGCGCAGTATCTACATGTCGTTCCAGAGTGGCCCGAGAGAAGGGACCCGCGGCATCGTCTATCGCGATGGGGATCTGTCCAGCTGGACGGTGGATAACCGGCTGGTGGGAACTTGGTTTACTGACCGCACTGAAAACACCCTGTTGATTGGTGTGGACTATCAGGACCTCGAAACCAACGGTCTGGAGCTGGATAATTTCGCCTTTTCCACGATCGACATCTTCGACCCGACCTACGGTAATTTCACGCCGGTATCGCCTGCAGACCTGACCCTCCGAAACATCACCAAGGAGCAAACCGGCCTTTATCTCCAGAATCAGCTCCGACTGGACGACCGCTGGATTTTTCTCGCGGGCGCGCGGTACGACCAGGCTGAAGTGGTTGATCGCAACCTGACCGCGGATTCCCGGCAGAGAGCCGATGACGATCAGATATCTCTCTCCGGTGGGGTTATGTACCTCGCGGACAATGGCTTCTCGCCATACCTTTCGTGGACCGAGTCGTTCCAACCGATTGCCGGCGTGGATAACAACGGCAACCTTTACGAACCGCGGGTTGGTGAACAGTTGGAATTCGGCGTCAAATACGCTCCGAACAGTCTGGACGGCTATGTGACGGCGGCCATCTATAACATTGAGGAAGAAAACTCACTGGTCACCAGTCCCTCCGGCTTTCAGGTTCAGGAAGGCGTCAGGGAAACCCAGGGCTTTGAACTTGAGAGTGTCGCCTATCTGACCGAACAGCTCGAGTTGACAGCTGCCTACACCTACAACGACGCGACAACGGACAACACCTCCGACAACCAGCCCGCGGCTGCTGCGAATCTGATCCCCCGTCATTCTGCGTCGGTTTGGCTGGACTACGCCTTCCAGGATTTTGCGCCGGGTCTGAAGCTCGGTGGTGGCGCACGGTACGTTGGCAGTACCGACGACAGCTTCACGGGAACCGAGGTGCCTTCTTACACGGTGGTGGACCTGATGGCACAGTACCAGTTCATGGATAACTGGGTGGCACAGCTGAACGTGAACAACGTTGTTGATCGCGAGTACGTCGCCAGCTGTGAGTTCTACTGTTACTACGGCGAAGAGCGCAGTGTGGTCGGCACCCTGAGCTATCGCTGGTAAATCCCCTGCCCGGTAACAGGAGTACCCGATGACCCCGTCAAGCCGGCAGACCCAGCTGGGCAGAATCGGGAAGGTTCTGGATTACATCCACCTGAACCTGGACAAGCCGCTGGCCGTTACCAGCCTTGCCAGGATCGGGGGATGGTCCCGCTGGCAATTCAACCGTGTGTTCGCCTTCGAGACCGGTCAATGCGTCGGGCAGTATGTGAGGGAACTGCGGCTGAGCCTGGCGGCGGAAATGCTGCTGTTTACCGATCAGCGCATCATCGATATTGGTCTGGCCTGCGGTTTTGGCTCCGACATCAGCTTCAGCCGCAGTTTCAAACAGCATTTCGGGTGTCCACCGGCCCAATACCGGCGCCGAGGACTGCCGTGCCTGCTGAGTACGCCTTTATGTCTCAATCCGGCCCTTCTGCCGGATGCCTCCCTCCGGGCCCGAGTTCCTGCCATCCGGCTTGATTCAAGGCCGGCGTTCACCGTGGCCGGTCGCTCCGAGAAGATACGGGGACTGTTCTCGTCCAATCCTGATTTCAACGTCAAGGTCCCTGCGCTCTGGGGTTCGTTATCAGCCGCCGGGCTGCTGCCAGAGGAGCGACCCAGGTTTGGCGTTCTTGATCTCTCCGGGGGAGCGGGTCCCGAATTCCACTATCTGGCTGGTGTTGAAACCGGTGAAGCCCACGCTCCTCAAGGTCTCGAAGTGCTTCAGGTGCCTGCCCAGAATTACGCGGTGGTCTCCTTTCAGGGCCCCATCCGCTCACTCGCTGAAATCCTGAAATGGTTTTTCAATGCCTGGCTTCCACATGCCGGCTGCAAGGCGGTCTATGGATTTGATCTGGAGGTCTACCCTCCGGAATTCGACGCCCGGGCGCCGGAAGTGAGCATGGAATACTGGATTCCAGTCGTGCTTGAGACACCATTAATTACCGGCATGCACCAATCGGTTAAGTCCTGTTCAACCAGATAAATATAATGGGAATGATTCGCAATTAATTATTCGAGGTTTAACAGGACCCATTATGCATTCACGCGTTTTCAAACCCTCCGTACTGGCTGTTGCCATTAGCCTGGCTGTCAGCCAGATGGCTGCTGCGGACTCAAATGAACCCCTGGAACTGGACACCATGACGGTGTACGGCGAGACCTACAGAAACACCGCCACCAAGACGGCACTGGAACCGGGCGAAACCCCGCAAAGCATCTCCGTTCTGGACCAACAGGCCCTGGAAATGCGCGATGCGGACTCGGTTGCCTCAGCGCTTCGTTATGCGCCGGGTGTTAACACCGAGTTGCGAGGCGGAGCTGTGGGCCGACTGGACCTGTTCAGCATCCGCGGTTTTATTAACTACCAGAATTATTATGACGGCCTGCAACTGCTCTACAACGACTGGAATCTGCAGCCCCAGATTGATCTGAAGGCTGTGGAGCAAGTTGAGGTCTTCCGGGGCCCTACCTCGACGCTATACGGGTCCATGCCTCCGGGCGGGATGGTGAATCTGATCGGCAAACAGCCCTCCACTGAGAGCTTTAACAAGATTGAGGTGGCGGGTGGTTCCCGCAATCTGGCGGAAGCCTCCGTTGAGAGCCGGGGTCAACTGGGCGATTCCAGCCTGTCCTACAGCCTGGTGGGTCTGACCCGTACCCGGGATGGTCAGGCCGAAACCTCCGAGGAGGAGCGCCACATGATCGCTCCGTCGGTGGATTGGCAGGTCAGCGAGGACACACTCATCAACTTCAACCTCTACTACCAGAACGATCCGGCCATGGGGATTTATACCACCCTGCCCGCTTCCGGCCTGTTCCTGCCCAACCCCAATGGCGAACTGCCGCAGGATGCCTTCTCCGGCGACGCCAACTGGAACGAGTTTGAAAAAGAGGTATTGCTGGCCGGCTACAAGGTGAACCACAACATCAACGACAACTGGAATTTCCTGCAAAACTTCCGGTACACCGACGCGGAAGCGTTTCAGACCAACACCTACGGAACGGGTCTGGCCACAGATGGCAGGACTCTCTCCCGGCAGGCCTATCTTACAGATGAAACGACCACCGGCTTCACCGTGGACAACCAGTTCTCGGGACGCTTTCAGACCGGATCGGCCCGGCACAATATACTGGTGGGCCTGGATTACCTCAGTCTCGACTCAGACGTAATCTACGAGGATACCGCAGCCCCCGCCATCGATCTGTTTGATCCGGACTACTACCAGATCACTCAAGACAACATAAACATAGAGAACACCGCACTGTCTTCCGACTTCAACATTCGCAAGAAGCAGCTTGGCATCTATTTCCAGGACCAGATCGAACTGAACCGGTTCGTGATCATCGGCGGCGTCCGCTGGGATGATTTCACCGGTGAGGAAAAAGGCAGACAATACGGTGGCGCGATCGACAGGAAGCTTGACCAGGGCAACGTTTCCACTCGCGCGGGCGTGATGTATCGGGGTGCCAACGGCTTCTCACCTTACATCAATTATGCCGAAAGCTTTGAGCCACAAACCGGCAGCGACCGCAATGGCAATGAGTTTGATCCGTCGACAGGCGACCAGTGGGAACTGGGTGTGAAATACCAGTCCCAGGATCAGCAAACATCAGCCAACCTTGCGTTCTACCAGATTACCAAGGACAACGTGCCGACTCGGGACCCCAACGGTGGCCCCTATGATCAGATCCAGGCCGGGGAAGTACGTTCCCAGGGCATCGAACTTGAAGCCCGGGCACAACCTATCGAGAGCCTGTTAGTGACCGCCAGCTACACGCTGCAGGATGTTGAGGTCACCAAGGACAATACCGGACTGAAAGGTCAAACCCCGGTTTGGGTACCCGAGCACCTGCTGTCTGTGTGGGCCGATTATGGCTTTTATGACGGGCCCTTGAATGGGCTCGTTGCAGGCATTGGTGCCCGGTACATCGGCGAAGCTGAATACAACGCCACGACCAATGAAGGGAAAGTACCGGATACAACACTGGTGGATATCGCCCTGCGTTATAGCCTGGGCCGAGTCTCCCACACGTTGCGAGGTACCGAACTGGGCCTGTCAGTTAACAACCTCACCGACGAGCGCTATTACAGCTGTTTCGACAGTTCCAACTGCTGGTTTGGCGAGGAACGAACGGTAGAGGCGTCTGTTTCCTATCGCTTCTGAGGTTCTGCGGCTCTGATTGAAATGCCTGTCGAAGGCCATTAAAGTTTGATAAGAGTTGACTGCATTTTCGCGCGCATTCAGCGTACAGCGATTTTAAAGTTTGATATTTTTCAAACCAAAAAAACATCCGCTCAACTTCAAAGGCCACATTAAAGTTTGATACGTTTCGTGCTGTGGTTCCGGTCCCTGCAATTCAAAGCTCGGTGAACCGCCTTGTCACTTTAGATCGGTTAACCCCCTTTGAGACAGCTCGGCAGATTGCCTGCCGGAGGTCACAAATTCAAATCCTATCGGGCGAGCCGTTTTTCCAAAGGCTTGCGTGAAAACGCAGGCCTTTTTCGTTAAATGCCATTTCGATAAGCGATACTCCGAGCGCGCTTTGCCTGGCGCCGATCTGCTAGCCCTACAGCCAGAATCCCTAGTCCAATCAAACAGAACCCGAAGATATCCGAGCCACTCGGCTGTTCATTCAGGATAACGGCAGAGGAAACCAGCCCTACCGCCGGAACCGCAGCAGAACTCAGAGACATGGTCACCGCCGGCAGGGAACGGATAGCACCCACCTGGGCTGCTACGCAAAGTCCCGACGCAATGGCGCCACTAAAGAAGATGTTTACCAGGAAAGCCGGATCCCACCGGATTGTTGCAGTGTCTTCCAGTAACAGGGCCAGGGGGACCAATAGCAGCACTGACGACAGCAGTTGCCAGGGTATCAGCGAGAGTACATCTCCGCGCCACTGATGCCGACGGACATGAACCAGTCCTGCTGTCCAGACCATCGTTGCGAGAACGATCAACCCGCCTCCAGTCACCATTCCCTCAGCGTGCCAGTCGACGGTCAGTGGGTTGAATATGGCCAGCAGTCCAGCGAGCCCCAGCCCGGTACCCAATGCCCTGAACAGGGTCAAGCGCTCCCCGAGGAACAGCGCAGCTGCCGGCACAACCCAGATGGGCGAGGTATAGGCCAAAATTGCCGCCCGACCGGCCGGCATATACTGCATGCCAAAGGTCACCAGGGTGATAAACCCCATGTTCTGAAGAATGCCGACGGAAAAAACCACCGGCATGTCCGCCCGGTGTGGTACCCGGAGGATACCCATCAAGCGGGCAATAAGGAACATGGTGAGGGTGCCCAGGGTCATCCGTAACGTCGTGTACAGCAGCGGTGAACTGTAAGCCAGGCCCATCTTCATGATGGGGAAGTTAATTCCCCAGGTCAGTGCGGTGAAGGCCACCAACAGGTACCCGTTGCGCCAGGCGTAGCCGGCACCGGTTGTTAGTACCGGGTCGGAATGCGACATGGTCAGTGCTCAACCTTCAGCGCACTCTCATGCCAGTTGCGCAGGGCGCGGTCGGACATCCAGACCATCAGTGCGAACAACAGGATTCCTGTTACGGTGATCAGAATCAGTGCCGCAAACATTTTGGGAATCTGCAGGTTGTAGCCGGATTGCAGGATCATATAGGCCAGGCCGGCCTTGGCGCCCCCGGTACCAGCAACAAACTCGGCCACCACCGCGCCGATCAGAGCCAGACCGGAACTGATACGCAAGCCCCCGAAGAAATACGGCAGGGCGCTCGGAATACGCAGACGCACCAGTTCCTGCCAGCGGCTGGTACGGTACATGCGGAACATACTCAGCAGGTTCGGATCAACACTGCGCAACCCCAGCGTGGTGTTGGAGATGATCGGAAAAATCGCAACGATCACCGCGCAGATGGTCAGGGCCCAGGTGGTGTCGTTCACCCAGATGATGATCAGTGGCGCAATCGCCACAATCGGTGTTACCTGCATCAGTACCGCATAGGGAAACAGGCTGATCTCGATCCATTTGCTTTGCACAAACAGCAACGAGGCCGCCACCCCCATGACTACCGCAATGACGAAAGCCAGGAAGGTTACCTTCAGGGTCATCAGCAAAGCGTTAAACAACGGACTGAAATCAGAGACCAGTGACTGCCCGATATCCACGGGGCTGGGCACAATGTATTTTGGGACATCAAACGCCACCACCGTCAATTGCCAAATCAACAGTACCAGTACCCCCACAAGCAGAGGGGCAACAATCTGAACAAAACGCTCATTCTGTATCAATGGTGTTTTCATGAGTCATTCCCCTCTTTGTTTTCCCCCATGGCACTAGCTCGTTCCAGGGCCTGGGACACCTGCCGGCAATACCCGGCAAATTCGGTGGATACCCGGAAATCAGGGGCGCGCGGGTAAGGCTCTTCAATCTCGATGTCATCCACGATCCGTCCGGGGCGTGCCGCCATAACGACCACCCGGCTGGACAGATACACCGCCTCGTAAACACTGTGAGTCACAAAGACAATGGTCCAGCCCTTTTCTCGCCAGAGCTTCAGAACATCGTCATTCAGTTTGTTACGAGTCATCTCATCGAGGGCACCGAAAGGCTCATCCATCAACAGCAAGTTGGGTTCGGTCACCATGGCCCGGGCGATGGATGCTCGCATTTGCATACCGCCGGAAAGTTCCCTCGGGAAGCTCTCATCGAACCCCTTCAGACCCACCATATCCAGGGCGTCATCAATTCTCTTCTCGACGTCCGGTCCGTTGCCAGCGTGTTCCAGATCCAGCGGCAGACGAATATTCTTTCGCACCCGGGCCCAGGGCATCAGCGTGGCATTCTGAAACACGAAGGCCAGTTTCCGACCCTTACTACCGACCACCCCGTAATCCTGTTCCCACCATTTCACCGTGCCGGTGGTTACTTCCCCCAGACCAGCCATAATCCGGAGCAAAGTACTTTTGCCACAGCCAGACGGCCCCAGAAGACTGACGAATTCACCCTGCTTTATGGTCAGATCGGCTCCTTTAAGAGCGACCGTGCCATTGCCATAGATCTTGTCGACCCCGTCCACTTGAAGGACCGGTCGGCCCGCGGCGAATGTCTCCGCCACGGGGGCATCAACATCCGGTTCCCGGCCCGGATTCAGGGGTGTCACTTTATTTGCTGTCATACGGATATCTCCAGGGCCGGTCGACAGATTGGCCGACCGGCATCAGGATTGGGTTCGATGCTTACGGCAGCACCGGCTCTTCGGGCAGAAACTCCAGGGTGTAAACCTTGCTGAGATCAAGATCTGCCGACGCAAGACCTGCGCTGACCATGAAATCCTTGATCTTCATCCAACGCTCCTCGGTCATTACACCAATACCCAGCGAGCCAGCGTCGCCGCCGGCAACCAGCTCATACTCCTTCATCTTTTCGATGCCATAGGCAATCTGCTCCGGCGTCATCTCGGGGTTTTCCTGCATGATGAGTTTGTTGCCGGGCTCCGGGTTCTCCAGGTAGCTTTGCCAGCCTTCCATGCTTGCCTGAACAAACCGTTTGACCACGTCTGGACGCTCTTCAATCATGTCGGTTGTGGTTTCAATGGTGGTGGCGTAAGGAGGGTAACCGTAGTCCGACAACAGGAAGACGTTCGGTTCAACTCCCCCTTTCTGGATGGCGAAAGGCTCAGACGACAGGTAGCCCTGCTGAACAATGTTTTCATCGGTCAGAAACGGCGCAACACTGAAGGTATAGGCGTGCACAACGTCGTCTTCGAACCCGTACTCCGCCTTCAGCCATGGCCAGAAGGTGGAATGCGCATGAGTCGCCAGGTACACCGGCAACCCCTCTTCCTTGATCTGCTCAATGGATTCAACGTGGGGATGCGCCACTAAAGACTGGGGGTCGCCCTGCATGGAGGCAGCGACGGTCATAACAGGCAGCCCCTTCTCAACGGCATTGATGTTGCCGATGGGATACCCCATGAGCAGGTCATAGCGACCGGTTACCAGTAACTGGGTTCCGTTTACCTGCGGACCACCCATCCGGATCTCCACATCCAGCCCGTGCTCCTCGTAAAGGCCTGTTGCCAGTGCTTGATAAAAACCACCGTGCTCAGCCTGGGCATACCAGTTGGTTCCAAACACGACCTTGTCCAGCTCTTCCGCAGATACCGGCGAAAAGGCGACCAGGCCGGCCATCATGATCGAACCACCCAGAACGGTGCTCAGCTTCATCTTCATGGATACTCTCCTGATTCAGACGGTTTACGCCTCTTTTAATTGACCAAATGTTCAGGTTTTATAAAGCAACCAGCATGCCACTTAGAAAATTATTTTTATCCATATTTATCAGTTAATTAATTGTCTCAACGAACAATAAAACGCACCAGTTTTAAACAAACTCTGGCCAATTGCTCTACTTTTGAACAAGCCAAAAAAAACCGCCCGAAGGCGGCAAAAGGACTACACAACGTCACGCTTACACTTTTCCTGCGACCTGAGTGGAATAGGCCGCAAGTTCAACCGACGATGGCTCGGGTATTACCCAGCCTGACAGTCTCGCCACCCTTGCTCCCAATGCACGGGCAATGGCGAGTTCATTCTCATCAACTCCCCGGGTTCCATCAAATCCAGTGACCGTTGTCGCCCCATAGGGCGAGCCTCCTTTTTCGGTCCGCACCAGTTCCGGAACACTGTGGGGAACACCGGCTAACACCATCCCGTGCTGCATAAAGGGCAATAACAGGGAGAGCAACGTCATTTCGTTTCCCGAATGCATACCTCCCGTGGAGGTAAACGCTGCCCCCACTTTGCCAATCAACGCACCTTGCCGCCAAAGGGGGGCCACCTCATCGATAAACGCCCTGAGTGGTGTACTCATTAACCCGTATCGGGTGGGAGAACCCCAGACAATACCTTTTGCCCAGTGGAGATCATCGGCCGTGGCTCTGGGCAGCGCACGAAATTCGGCCTGGGCCGCAATAAAATCAGCCCGTTCCGAATCCACGCTGAACTCAGGCTCATCAATTGCCACTCGACAAAGACGAACTTCGGCACCTTCCGACGTCGCGCCTGATGCCACCGCCCGGGCGAGCGCCAGAGTGCTTCCGTATCTGGAATCGACAACCACGGCGACCCGGCTTGCTGTCATGGCGCCCTCCTTCATTGTCCGTGCTTCTGCCAAAATGTTTCATGCACTTTCGCGGCGTCGTCCTCCAGGACCGGCCCGATCACCTCAACCTCGCGCTGTCCGGATTCAAATACCTTCCGGCAGGGCAGATCCAGCGTCGGATTTTCGGGATGGTTGCCGGTAATGTTCTTCAGCCGGTGTTCACTGAGCCCGTAGACAACTCGCCCCAAACCGGCCCAATAGGCCGAACCGGCACACATGCAACAGGGCTCGGCGGATACATACATGGTGCAACCGGCCAGAAAATCTGAACGCCAGGTCTTGCTGGCCCTGGTCATCAGAACGCGCTCGGCATGACCTGTCATATCCTTATCCGGGAGGTAGGCGTTACCCTGCTCCATCAGGACAGTGCCTTCACTGTCGACCAACAAGGCGGCAAACGGATGAACTCCGTCTTCCGCCAGCCCGTTTGCCATGGCGATGACCTTTTGCATCATTGCCAGGTCGGTATCGTTCAATTTTTCCTGTTCAGACAATTCGTTAACCTCTTATGACTTGCTTAGCCCTGTTTCTTGGGCAAACTCCAGGGAAAAAGGATCTGCTGCGTCCACTGCACCGACTTGAACAGCAACAGGCTTACCACGGCCAGGAAAAACAGCCCGGCGAAGGCCTGCGGAATTCTGAAAAAGGATGTTGAGAACTGAATGAAGTACCCCAGCCCCTCTTCCGCGGCGACAAATTCCGCTACCACGGCGCCAATAATGGCGAGGGTGATTGCAACTCGCAGGCCGCTGAAAATGTGGGGAATTGCGTAAGGAATACGGATCTGCCAGGTTTCCCGACGCAGCGGAGCATCCAGCGAGCGGCTCAGCTCAACCAGTTCCTCGGGCGTTTCATTGATGCCGGTAGCCGTTGAAACCACCAGTGGGAAGAACGTCAGCAGACAGGTAATCAGCACCCGCGACGGATCGTCGGACCCCATCAGGACAATGATCAGCGGCGCCACCGCCACCACCGGGGTGGACTGAACCACTACCAGCAAGGGGAAGAGGGTGCGGGTCAGCAGCTCCGATCGCATCATGGCAATGGCAATAGGGACCGCCACCAGGATGGACACCGCAAAGCCCATCAATGCCACCCGCAGGGTCGCCCACAAATGGGTAAACCAGCGGCTCATCTCGACATTGAAAAATGCCTCGACGATGGCCGACGGGGCCGGCAGGACATAGGCCGGGAGCGAGAATCCCTGGCAGACCAATTCCCACAACAGGATCAGCGCCACGAAGAACAACCAGGGCGCCGCCGTCAAGAGCAAGCGGCCTGCCCTGCCTTCAAGCTTCAGGCTCATAGATATGCTTCCTCAGACGCTCAGTTAACTGGCCGAACCCGGGTTCGGATATGGTATGGGTCGTGCGAGGCCGGGGCAGATCCACATCCACCATCTCCAGCACGGTACCTGGCCGCTTGCTCATGACCAGCACCCGATCTGCCAGAAGCACGGCTTCGGCTATGGAATGGGTAATGAACAGCACGGTCTTGGGGTTTTCCTGCCAGATCTTCAGCAGATCGAATCCGATCTGCTCCCGGGTCATTGCATCAAGGGCCGAGAAAGGCTCGTCCATCAACAGAATATCGGGGTTCAGCAGCAACGCCCGGACGATGCCGACCCGCTGCTGCATTCCGCCGGACAGCTCGTCCGGCATCTTGTTGGCAAAACTTTCCAGGCCCGCCATGGCCAACAGCTCGTCGGCACGCTTCTCATCGTCACGACCATAACGGCCAAACTTGTGCTTGAGCGGGAAAAGCACGTTCTTGCGAACGGTCAGCCATGGCAGCAGTGTTGGTTTCTGGAACACGATACCGACGTCGTCCCGGGGTCCGGAAACCTGCTTTCCAAAAACCGATACCTCACCCTCACTGGGGGTCAGCAGCCCGGCAATCATCCGCAGCAAGGTAGACTTTCCGCAGCCGGAAGGCCCCACCACCGCCACGAATTCGTGGCGACGGATGTCCAGGTCGATACCGGTGACCGCAGGCGGGATCGCCGGGTTCGGATCGTAGCGGCGCCCGACTCCGGAGAGGCGCACAAACGAACGATTAGTCGCGGGCTCGGTCATGCTTACAACGCCTCAAGCAGGGTCCGGTCGATGATGACTTCCGGATCCAGAGCGTCACCTGCCAGCTTTTCGGCCTGTGCTACCCAATCCCAGGTCAATGCCACACGTTCCCCGGTGAGGGCGCCCAGACCATCACGGTCGCTGACGTCGTTCATGATCAGCCCCATGGTGTCGCCAATCTGGCCGGTCGCCACGTCCACATCCACTTCCGGCACCATGGTATTCAGGGCTTCGGCAGCCTTGCGCGGATTCTCGCTGGTGAACTTGAGAGACTTGTCGAAGGCCCGCAGGAAGCGCTTGGCCACATCCGGGCGCTCGCTCAGGAAGGTCTCGCTGGCTACCACCGAAGCGGAGTAGAGTTCCAGACCTGCATCGGACCAGGGCAGTACTACCAACTCGTTGCCGGTCGCCTTGGCCTGGTCGGCAAACAGGGCAATATTCGTGACCCAGGCGATGATGGCATCCGTTCCGCCGTTCATCAGCATGGGCCCCAAGGCACCCGGGTCGGCCTTGGTCAGATTGACTGCGTCTTCCGCCATGCCGTTTTCTTTCAGCACCAGCGGCAGGAACGCGTTGGACGACGTGAACGGCGAAGTGGCTACTTTCTTGCCATCAATATCCACCATCTCGCTAATGCCGCTCTTCTTCAGGGTGAAGAACGCATGGGGCGCCTGGTTGAAAATGCTATAGACGGCCTTCACCGGCAGGGTATTGTCCTGGGCCTTGGCGGCCATCAGGGCACCAATATCCGCGCTGCCGATGTCCGCCTGGCCGGTGGCAATCTTGGTGATCGCGTCGGTGGAACCCCGACCACTGGCAATTTTGACCTCCAGACCCTCTGCTTCAAAGAAACCCTCCTGTACACCAACGTAAACAGGCGACTTATCCCCCCCTGGCAGCCAATCCAGCTGATAGACGACTTTATCGGCCGCCAAGGCTGCCTGAGCCATCAATCCGCCAGCCAGCGAGGCCGCGATCAGAATCGAGCGTGTGAAACCTTTGTGCATGAGTATTCCCCTTCGATGGTTATCGTTCCGAGCTTTATTGATCATTCGGTCAGGTTTTATGAAGTATTTGCAAATGACAGGCCAGGAAATGTCGGGGAGCTAATAAATTGAAATGAATTCCACCTTTACCGCTGAAAACACTCCAATTTTCGGGCCCGAACCGCACAATGGCATCCCCTCCGGATGACTCTTCAGGCACGACGAAACAGGCCCTGAGCAGGGTCTTACCACGCGCGAATCTGGTGCAGGAAATAGTGAAACGCCCTGATATGAAGCCGTTCAAAACATCCGCGCAACACCTCTTGAATCCCGAAGGCCCTCGTATTTCTCGCGATCCGCTCGATCAACGAAATTTCCTGCTTGGCACGCTTTGTGGATTATTGACCACCTGGACAGCTTTATAATTGAAACCCGGAGTCAAACCATGAACACCACGAATAAAACAGACGGTTCACTACCCATCATTGACCTGTCGTTACTGGGTGGAAACGAGCAACAAAGGCAGGCGCTTGCGCTCTCGCTGGCTTCAGCCTGCCTCCACACAGGGTTCTTCTATATCCGCGACCATGGCATCTCCCCTGCGTTGATCGACCGGGTTTTCCGGGAGTCGCAGGCACTGTTCAGTCTGCCTGATGAGCAGAAGCATGCGATCCATAAAGCCCACTCACGGGCGAACCGGGGCTATGAACCAATGAAGGGGCAGACTCTGGAACCAGGCACCCCCCCGGATTTGAAAGAAGGCTTTTACATAGGCGAGGAACTGGACGACGCGGATCCTCGCGTGCAGGCGGGCCGGTTCAATCAGGGCGCAAACCAATGGCCCGAAACGCTGCCCGGTTTCCGGGACACCATGACGGAATACTTCAACGCCATGAACGCGCTTGGCACACGTATCATGAAGGCCCTGGCGCTATCACTGGACCTGGACCCCGGGTTCTTTAAGGACTTTTGCCACCAACCCTTATCCACACTGAGACTTCTGCACTACCCACCTCAACCCGCCAACCCGGCCCCGGGAGAAAAAGGTTGCGGAGCCCACACAGATTTTGGCGGCGTCACCGTCCTGCTTCTGGACGATAACCCCGGGCTTCAGGTGTGGGATGCCCGCAGTGAACAGTGGATCGAAGCGGACCCCATACCCGGCACGTTTGTGGTCAACCTTGGCGACATGATCGCCCGTTGGACCAATGACCGGTACCGATCCACGCTGCACCGGGTGGTCAATACATCAGGTAACGAACGATTCTCCGTACCATTTTTCTTCAGCGGTAACCCCGACCACACCGTCACCTGCCTACCCACATGCCTTTCCGAGGGGGAACAACCCCATTACCCGTCGACAACGGTAGAGGCCCACCTGATGGAGATGTACCGGAGGACCTATGCCTGAGCCCGTGATGACCGCCATTCTGATCCATGGCGCCTGGGCCGGAGGCTGGGTATGGGAAAGCATCACGCCTTACCTCGAAGACCAGGGCTTCAGGGTCATGGCACCTGACCTCCCCGGATGCGGAAAACGCCTCGGCAACCCGGCAGACGCATCCCTCGGCCAGTGTGTTGCCGAACTGGAAGACATGCTTGGGCAGGTCGAAGGTCCTCTGCTTCTGGTGGGTCATTCCGGTGGCGGCGCCGTCGCCACCCAGCTGGCGGAAGCCATCCCCGACCGGGTGGTTGGTGTGGTTTACCTGGCGGGAATGATGCTGCCGTCCGGAACAGGTTTTGGCGACATCGTCAGAGACATGCTGGAACAGCATCCAGAGGCATCCGGAATCGGACCGTTTCTGACCTGGGAGGACGACGGACGGGTTTCCAGGGTGCCGGCAGACGCCATACGCCAGATTTTCCTGCAGGATGTCAGCAAACCCATCGTTGACCAGGCCGTACCTCGCTTCACCCCCCAGGCCGAGGGCAGTCGGGCACTGGTCCCCCATTGGACAGAAGCCCGTTTTGGGAAACTCCCGAGGCTTTACATCGAGGCAAAGCAAGACCGCTCTGTCATCTTGCCGGTGCAACGGCGAATGCAGCAGCTGGTCCCAGGCGCCACGATCGTATCGCTGGACACCGGTCATGTGCCCCAGGTCGCCGCGCCAGGCTCGGTTGCCAATGCTTTGGCAGAATTTGCAGCCAGCCAGATGTAAAAAAGGACGACCTTTACGGTCGTCCTTCTGATTCAAGGGATCAATCAGCTACTCTGCTCAGTCGGCGTAGACCGCCTGCACATAGGAGAGATCAAAGGCCTTTTCCCAGTCCAGATCATCCGGCAGTGTGCCTGCTTCAACCATATCTTCAAAGAAAGCCTGCCAGCGTTCACGGGTCATCATCCCGTAACGACCGCCCTCAGCGGCGTCTGACAGGAGAATCCCTTCCTCCTGCATTTTGGCATGGCTGTAAGCCAGCAATGCATCCTGCATTTCGGGATTGTCTTTCTTGATCAACGCATTCGCAGGCTCCGGATTCTCGAAATAGGCTTTCCAGCCTTCTGCGGTTGCGGCAACCATCTTCTGGGCAATTTCCGGATTCTCTTCGATCATTTCAGCCGTCGTATCCAGCGTTGCCGAATAGGCTTCCCATCCGTAGTTGGCGAGCAACAGGCTCTTGCCCTTAACGCCAGCCTGATCCAGGAAAAAGCCGTCATTGGTTACATAACCCTGCTGAATCGTCTGCTCATTCTGGATAAACGGGGCGAAGCTGTAATCGTAGGCCTGCAGCTGGTCATCGGTGTAACCATACTCGGTTTTCAGCCACGGCCAGTAGGCGACGCGTCCTGCTGTCGGCACGCGCATGGGCTTGCCTTTCATCGCTTCCAGAGAGTCATTGCCGACACCCTCATGGACTACCAACGACTGGGGGTCTTTCTGAAAGAACGCGGCGACCGTCACCAGAGGGATTCCCTGGTTGACGGCGTTGAACGACTGCAGACCATAGCCCATGATGAAGTCCACCGAGCCGCCCATGAGCAACTGGACATTGTTCACCTGGGGGCCACCCATCTTGATGGTGACATCCAGTCCGTGCTCCTCATATATCCCCATCGCCTTGGCAGCGTATATGCCGCCGTGCTCAGCCTGGGCGTACCAGGTTGTGGCAACAGTGACCGGGGTCAGTTCCTCTGCCTGGACAAAGCCGGCAGCAGCGCTGAGCGACAGGGTGAGGCCGGCCGCAAGGGTTTTCAGTTGTTTCATGGTAACTCCTCAGTTTTGGGCCTGGGCCCCGTAGGTGTTGTTGAGCTTTTCATACAGGTGCTGCCCTGCCGAGATGGGTGCGTAGATCGGGGGATTGTCGGCCGTGGCACAACTCTCGATGCAGGCTATTTCCGACGTCTTGTTGGGGTGACAGAAAAAGGCAATGGAGTAACGGTCCCGAGAACGGTGCTCTGGAGCCACATTGACCCGATGCGGTGTGGAGCAGAAGACATGGTTGGTCCAACGGTGCATCAGGTCACCGGTATTGACCACGACGGTGCCGGGTATCGGCGTCGCACGGATCCATTCTCCCGAACGGGTACAGACCTCAAGACCGCCAACATCATCCTGGAATAACAAGGTTATGCTGCCGTAGTCGGTATGGGCTCCGGCACGGCTTTCACCGTTTTCCGGCTCGAATCCTGCGGGCAGTGGCGGGTAATGCAACAGCCGCAGGGTATGGTCGTGTTCGTTGTGGGCATCCTTGAAAAAATCCTCGGGTTGATCCAACGCCAGGGCGAAGGCTTCCAGAACCCGATCAGCGGTATGAATGCATTCCCCGAGGAACCCTGTCATAACGCTCTTGAAACGGGGATGACCCTCGGGCCAGAGATTCTTGTGGCTGTCCAGACCCGGCCGTTCCGGCGCCAGGTTGAACGCCTCTTTCAAGTCACCCGGACGGGCGGGATCAAGCTTCTCCCGTTTAATGCCAACATAACCCCGATTACTCTCCGGACTGAACCAGGCAACCCCTTGCTTCTCCTCCAGTGGCAGGTCAAAAAACGACTTGGCACCGGAGAATGCCGCTTCCAACTGCTCCGTTGGCATCCCGCAGCCAGACAGGTAAAAGAACCCCCAGTCCTGACTGGCCCGGCGCATCTGTTCCGCCACCATCTGGCGCTCTGCTCTGGTCCCGTTCAAAAACGGCCCGAAATCAATGACGGGTATTTCCTGGCTCTCGTCCGGCATGTCTTCTCCTGCAGAACATCTGCATTTAGTTATCCAATTGGTCAGATTATTTGCAACTGACGTGCCATAAAAAAAAGCCCTTAAACCGCGCCTATAGAGGCAATCAACCCTACTCACTGCATCAATTAAGTGCGCCTTGCTACTTTATTGACCATAAAGTCAGCCTTTTACCGTGGTGAGCAAGGCATTACTCTTGCATGACCTTCAGCCCCCTTTACCAGCAAGAAGATTCCAGCAATGACAGACACCCTGTTACTGAAGAATGCCCAGGTAATCGCCACCATGGACGATGACAACAGAGAAATCGAAAACGGGTACATTCTGATCCGCAATAACCGTGTTGAGGCGGTTGGTCGGGCTGCCGACTGCCCCGATTCCGCAGACCGCACCATAGACCTGAAAGGCCACGTGGTGATCCCCGGACTGATCAATACCCATCACCACATGTTCCAGTCCCTGACCAGGGCGCTACCCGCCGCACAGAATGGCGAGCTGTTCGACTGGCTGAGTGCTCTGTTCCCGGTCTGGCGAAACATCACCCCGGCGATGCAACGGGCCGCCAGCCGGACCGCCATGGCAGAGCTGATGCTCTCGGGCTGCACCACAGCCGCCGACCACGCCTACCTGCATGTCAACGGCATCACGCTGGACGACAGCTTTCAGGCGGCCGTGGAAATGGGTATCCGTTTCCACGGTGCCCGCGGTGCCATGAGCCTTGGCCAGAGCAAGGGCGGGCTACCACCGGATGAACTGGTGGAACAGGACGAAGACGCCATCCTCCGGGATATGTTGAGAGTCGTGGAAGCGCACCATGATCACCGCCCGGATGCCATGACCCGGGTAGCACTGGCACCCTGTTCCCCCTTTACCGTAACCACCGATCTGATGCGCGAAGCAGCCACCATGGCCAGGTCATTGAAGGTGGGCTTACACACTCACACCGCGGAAAACTGGAAGGATCTAGCCTTCAGCCTTGAACGCTACGGCATGACGCCCACAGAATTTACGGAAGACGTGGGCTGGGTCGGCGAAGATGTCTGGCATGCCCACTGTGTTCACCTAGACGAACCGGGCATCGCACTGTTCGCCCGAACCGGCACGGGCGTCGCCCATTGCCCCTGCTCGAACATGCGCCTTGCCTCTGGCATAGCGCCAGTCCGGAAAATGCTCGATGCCGGCGTAAAGGTGGGACTCGGCGTGGATGGCAGTGCCTCAAATGATAGTGGCAATCTGCTGGACGAGGCGCGCCTCGCCATGCTGTCAGCCCGGGTGAGGGATCAGGAACCCGGCGCCATGACCGCCCGGGAAGCGTTGCGGGTCGCTACCCGTGGTGGCGCAGAGGTTCTCGGCCGGGGTGATGCCCTGGGGCGGATCCAGCCGGGCTACTGCGCGGACATCGTGGCCTTCCGTACCGATGATATCGCCATGGCTGGTGGCCAGAGTGATCCACTGGCCTCCCTGGTGTTCTGTACCCCACCCCGGGTCAACTGGAGCATCATCAACGGCCGCGTGGTGATTGAAGAAGGCCATCTGCTGACCCGCTCCCTGCCTCACATCATTGAGGAACAGAACAGGATGGCGGAACAACTTATGAGCTGACCCTCCATGCTGTCCGGTCAGCCGTTCGCCGGACAGCAATAGGGCCGCGTCACTTGCCTTTCAGGTGATGGTAGCCCCGATCAAAGTAGACCAGGCCACCAACCTCATCCTGTTGGCGAACATTCACGACCGCGCAGAACAGAATATCGTGGGTACCCACGCTAACCCGCTTGCTCACGGTGCAGTCAAAGCTCACCAGCGCGTCTTCTAGGACCGGTGCACCGGTCACTGCGGTGCTCCACTGCGCACCGGCAAAGCGCTGGTCCATGGTTGTTTTACTGCCGAACAGGTTTGATAAGTCGGACTGATGATCCGCCAGCGTGTTGACGCAGACACTATCATTCTGCTGGAAGGTGTCGTACACCGATGCGCCACGGTTCAGGCACACCAACAGGGTAGGCGGCTCGTCGCAAACGCTGCAGACCGCCGTGGCGGTAAAGCCAGCGCGGCCACCAGGACCATCGGTGGTAACAACATTGACCGCTGCCGCCAGGGTGGACATGGCATCGCGGAACGACTGCTTGTCCACGAGCGGCGGCATGGCAAGCACCTCACGAAGTTGCGGTTGAGATTTCATAACTCTCTCCTTACGCCAATCGGCAGGCGTTGTCGAATTCCAGACGGGGCAAACGGCCATACAGCTTTTCCGGGTTGCCGTAGCCAAGGTTGATCAGAAGATTGACTTTCCAGGTGGTTCCGGCAAAGAACGCCTCATTGACCTTTCCGGGATCAAAGCCGGACATCGGCCCGGTATCCAGCCCCAGCGATCGGGCTGCCATTATCAGGTACGCTGCCTGCATCGAGCTGTTGCGAAACGCAGTTTCGTAAGCCATTTCCGGGCTGCTGGTAAACCAGCTGCGGGCATCGCCATGGGGAAACAGCTCCGGCAGTTGCTCGTAGAACTCTTCATCATGAGCCACGATCACGGTGACCGGGGCGTTCATGGTTTTATCCAGGTTACCGCTGGACAGGCAGGGCGCCAGTCTCTCCTTGCCTTCAGCAGTTCGGACAAACACGAACCGGGCCGGGCTGCAGTTTGCCGACGTCGGACCCATCTTCACCAAGTCGTACAACGCCCGAAGCGTGTTATCCGGGATCGCCTGGTCCAGCCAGCCGTTGTGGGTGCGGGCCTCGGTAAACAGTTGGCCGAGGGCCGTTTCATCAAGTTGTTGGCTCATAGGGCCTCCTGAGTGGTAAAAGCCTCTGCGGGCAGACGATGTTTTCTGAGGTGATCCAGCATCAGTTCGTTGAACCGTTCGACCTCTGTGACATTGACGGCGTGACCACCCTCGGGCAGAAGCCGGATGCCGGAATTGGGCAGACGGGCTGCCAGCTTCTGGGAACAGGTCCAGGGCACCAATGCATCGTCACGGGTCGCAAGCACAAGCGTCTCCGCACGCACCTCAGCAAGTTCCTGCGGAGCCGGCTGCCAGACCTGAAGCGCTGCCATGCGCCGTAACACGTTCGCCTGGGACGGGAAACTGGCCAGCATATGGGTCGACTCCTGCTCCAGCCACTCACTGTTGGCTGCTATCCATACGGGTGGAAACAGGAACAGGGGCTGAGCTTCCAGATAGGCCTCGGGCCCGGAATTCAGCAGCAGCTTCCGGCGCACCGAAAAGCAGCGTCGGGAATGCGCATTGGGTTCTGACCAGGCGTTGATCAACAGCAGGCTGGCCACCAGTTCCGGCGACCGCCGGGCCAGTTCCATACCGATCAGCCCGCCCAGGGCATGGCCAATGAAATGTACCGGCGCGGCAGCCTGTTCTTCGAGCAGTTCGCCCAATTCTGCGGCCATAGCCTCAACCGTATAGAACTCCGGGACATCGCCCCGGCTGCGTCCGGTACCAAAGTGGTCATAGACCAGCACCCGGTAACGATTGGTCAGAGCGGGCAACTGGGGGGCCCAGTAATTTCCGGACCCGCCAAGCCCGGCACTCAGCACGACGGTCTCACCGTCGGCCTGGCCGTGACTCTCCCAGTAGAGTGGGCTTGCGGCGCCAGTCATCATTTGCCTACGTGCGCAATACTGGCGATTTCAACCAGAGCATCCGGCTTCACCAGGCCGCATTGAATGCAGTAGCGGGCCGGCTTCTCTCCCGGGAAGTACTCTGCATAGACCTTGTTGACCGCAGCGTAGTTAGCCCAGTCGGTCACCATGATCATGTTGAAAGTAACGTCGTCCATGGTTCCGCCAGCTTCCTCAACCACGCTCTTGATAATCTCCAGAACGTGCCGGGTCTGGGCTTCTGCATCGCCGACATGAACCACGTTGGTGTCCTTGTCGAACGGCAAAGTCCCGGAAACGTACACAACGCCATCGGCCATGGAGCCGGGGACATAAGGGGCAAGTGGCTTTCCTGAACCTTCGGGAATAATGGAAGTCTTTGGCATGATCTATCTCCGTCGTTTATGCAGTGGTGGTTTCAGTTAGAGTCGTTTCCACGTCGTCTGTGGCGCCGCCGAAGGTCTGGCAGAAATCTTCGGTGGTGGACACCCAGCCGAAGAACGTTTCAATGTTGTACAGCGCCGCCTGTTGAATGAACTCCGGGCCGGCCTGATGCGTGGCATCCGCCAGTACCACCCCGAAGTACTCCAGGAAAAAACCGTCTCGCAGGGTCGATTCAACGCAGACGTTGGTCGCGATCCCGGTAAAAATTAGGTTGCGAATGCCTCGGCTGCGCAGGACGCTGTCAAACGAGGTGTTGAAGAAACCGCTGTAACGGGGTTTGGGAATAACAATATCGCCTGGCTGAGGCTGAAGCTCGTCCACCAGGTCATAGTCCCAGGTACCCTTGGCAAGAAGGCTGCCATTGAGCTCCGGATCCTTGCGCATGGTTTTCAGGGCATTGGATTTGTACCAGTTCGGAGAACCGGGGCCACCGGCTTCCACGTATTCGGGATCCCAGCCGTTCTGGAAAAAAATGACCGGAATGCCCGCCGCCCGGGCCACAGTGATCGCTTTTTTGATCTGCTGGATGACCGGACCGGTCGTGGAGACATCAAATCCTGCCCGATCCAGATAACCGCCGATAGTGGAATAGGCGTTTTGCATATCAACCACCACCAGCGCCGACTCACTGGCCCGGACATTCAGGGGCTCAGGTTTTCCTGGCAGTTCCAGAACCGGTTCAGCACCCGTATTCAGGGCGTAACCCGATTGCTCCGTTGCGATGCTCATACCGCCTGCTCCAGTTCCTGGTTAATGTGTACCCGGGTTTTCATCAGCGGCTGAATGTACTTGCCGAAGTCCTCAATGCCCTGAACGAAATCGTCAAAGGTCAGCATCACCCCACTGACACCCTCGACCGTACCCACTTCATCCAGCATCCGGGCGACGTTCTCGTAGGAACCCACCAGGGTGCCCATATTGATGTTCACTGCGGACGTGGGGTCGGCCATCTGACGGATGTTGGTATCGGATTTGGACTTCTTGTCCGCGGCACCCTGTTCACCGAGCCAGGCCACCGCCTCTTCGTCGACACCTTCCTTGTAGGATTCCCACTTGGCCCGGGCCGCCTCGTCGGTCTTGTCGGCAATCACCATAAACAGGGCAACGGAACTGACCTCCCTCTGGGCTTCTTCGGTAGCCTTCACCAGGCGTTCAACGGTGGGTGCAAAGGCGGTTGGCGTGTTCACCCCTTTCCCAAAGCAGAAGTTGTAATCGGCATACTTGGCGGTAAACGCCATCCCGGCCTCACTCTGCCCGGCACAGATAACTTTCATGTCAGCTTGCGGCACGGGGCTGACACGACAATCATCCATCTGGAAGTGCTCACCCTTGAAATCACTGTGGCCGGTCGCCCAAAGATCCCGCAACACCTGGGCATATTCACCAAGATACTCATAGCGCGAGCCGAAGAATTCATCGCCCGGCCATAGCCCCATCTGGGAGTATTCCGGCTTCTGCCAGCCGGTCACCAGGTTGACTCCAAAGCGACCATTGGAGATGGAATCGATGGTGGAGGCCATGCGAGCAACGATGGCCGGCGGCATGGTCAGGGTTGCCGCAGTGGCGAATAGCTGGATTTTACTGGTGACAGCAGCAAGACCCGCCATCAGCGTGAACGACTCCAGGTTGTGCTCCCAGAATTCCGTTTCACCACCAAAACCACGCAGCTTGATCATCGACAGTGCGAAGTCGAAACCATAGCTTTCTGCTTTCTGGGTAATCTGCTTGTTCAACTCGAAGGTCGGCATGTATTGCGGGGCGTTTTTTGAGATCAGCCAGCCGTTGTTGCCGATGGGAATGAAGACGCCGATATTCATCTGCTCACTCATGGGGTTCTCCTTGATGTTTCCGGTCGGGTGGCGCAAACCAGAGGCCACCATCGTTGACTCACGTTCCCTGACACCAACGCACAATACCGGCCAGAATGGCTTTTATTGTTTTAAATCAATTTTCTATGATTTTCATGACAACTATTACGGACCATTTGGTCTGAAATAGAGCACTCGGTTTGTGCACGGCGGGCATTTTTGGGGCGATACCTTTCATGGCGGCCAAAAGGCCTATTCAAGGAGAAATCCGGTGCTAGAATGTGCCTGCGGTCAATCCAGCGGAGAGATATGTGAGCGTCACCAGAAAGGGCGAGAAAACAGCCAGCCAGAGCAAACGGAAACCACAACGGGTTCCTTCCGCTGCGTCGCTCAACAGGCGGCTGCGTAACAGTGAAAAGAAACGGGCAACCATTCTTGACGCCGCGCTCAGCAACTTTTCCCAATACGGGCTACACGGTGCCAGCATCGACCAGATTGCCCTTCAGGCCGATGTTTCCAAGACCAACCTCTTCTATTACTTCAGCAATAAAGAAGAACTTTACGTCAACGTGCTGCGGGAACTGCTGGATTTGTGGCTCAAACCGCTCCGGGCATTCACGGTCGAGCAGGACCCTGTAGAAGCCATACTGGATTATATTCGGGTCAAACTGGAGTTTTCCCGGGACCATCCCGCTGAATCCCGACTGTTCTGCATGGAAGTCATGCAGGGCGCGCCGTTGATGCTGACCGAACTGCAGCAACCACTGCACGATCTGGTAGAGAACAAAATCGAGGTTATCCAGACCTGGATTGATCAGGGCAAGCTGGCGCCCGTAGAGCCATACCATCTGGTTTTTTCATTGTGGGCGACCACTCAGCACTACGCCGACTTTCGCGTGCAGGTAGAAGCTGTGGCAGGGAAAACTCTGGAAGACCCGGACTTCTTCCATGAAACCCTCAGCAGTCTCGAAACGATCATCCTTGACGGAATCCGCCCCCGCTGAACGCAGCGGAGCTCTCCCCCCGCCTCTCTCCTGCCCCTAATTTGGGCTCAAACTAGAACCATGCGCTCTAATTTAGACCATTTGATCCATATCAATTTTTCAGAATCCGCTAAATATTTGTTTTTTAACAAAATCGAAAAATGGCACGCTTGCTGCTAAGTCAATCAGCGAGCGAGAACAACTCCTTTGCTTTTCTTTCCCGGGTCTTTCTCGCAAAACTGAATTGATGGAGGTTGTGCCATGCAGTTGCAACACGTACCAACGATCGACCTTGCCCCTTACTTCGAAGGTACTCCCGAAGGCAAGGCTCAGGTGGCAAAGGAGGTCGACAGGGCCTGTAAGGATATTGGTTTCCTCGTCATTACCAACCACGGAATCCCCGCGGAGTTGGTGGATCGCGTCTATTCATTGAGTCGCGAGTTTTTCAACCTGCCCATGGCCGAGAAACGAAAAGTGGATCGTCCACGACCTGACATGGTTCGCGGTTACAGCGCAGTCGCAGAGGAAAGCCTGTCCTATTCGATGGATGAAGCCGCCCCAGGTGATCTGAAAGAATCCTTCTCGATCGGCCCCAGCGGCGTTCCAGACGACGATTACCATCTTGGGGCAGATGCGGGGTCTCATTTCGCCCACAACGTATGGCCTGAAAACATTCCCGGCTTTCGAGAAGCTTATGATGAATATTTTGGTGCCATGAGCCATCTGGCCCGCTCGCTCATGCGCATCTTCGCCCTGGCCCTTAAACTGGACGAGCATTTCTTCGACGACAAGATCGACAAAGAAATCAGCATGCTGCGGACCCTCAGCTACCCCAACATGGGAACCAACATTGAAGAGGGGCAGATGCGCGCAGGCGCTCACACTGACTATGGCAGCCTGACTATTGTCAAACCCGACAACTCACCGGGTGGTTTGCAGGTCTGCAACCAGAACGGGGACTGGGTCAGCGTGCCTTACGTTGAAGACAGTTTTGCGGTCAATATTGGTGACCTCATGATGCGCTGGACCAATGACCAGTGGATCTCAACCCTGCACCGTGTTGTCAATCCGCCGATTGACGCCGAGGCCACCGAACCACGCCAGTCCATCGTCTTTTTCCACCAGCCAAACTACGACGCCATGATCGAATGCCTACCCAGCTGTCTGGACGAAGATGGCAAAGGCAAATACCCGGCGGTCAGCTCTGGCGATCACCTGAAGTCGAAATTCGTCAAACAGACCACCTTTGGTGGCACTCAGGAGGTGGCTTGAAATGGGCACGCTCTCTTACGTCAATGTTTTCGCCAGAGATATAGAAGCCCTGAGCGTTTTCTACCGGGATCTGTTCGGATTCAAGGAAATCCCTGAGATCCGCTCCCCCATCTTCCGCGGCCTGGATACCGGGCGCTCCTGCATCGGTTTCAACGCGCTGGACGCCTACGATCTGCTCAAACTCAATGAATACTCTGACACCAAAGGGTGCAAGTTCCTGCTGAACATCGACGTGGACAGTAAAGAAGAAGTGGACGAGTACGTTCCCAAAGCCCTTGCCTCAGGTGCAACGCTCATCAAAGAGCCCTACACCACCTATTACAACTGGTACCAGGCTGTACTGCTGGACCCTGAAGGCAACGTCTTTCGAATTAATCACATGATGTAAAACCGCCTTTCTCAACCAAAGGAAGTACCAAGATGAAAAAACTCATACTCAGTGCCTGCTTTGCACTGGCCGCTTGCCTGGGCCTTTTGAACACCGCTCATGCTGAGGGCCTCACCCTCAAAGACGAACCAAAGATCGCCATGCTCTATATTTCTCCAACCAATGATGGCGGCTGGACCCAGGCGTTTGATGAAGCCCGCCAGCGCCTGGAAGAGGAACTGGACATCAAAATCCAGTACGTGGAAAGCGTTCCGGAATCTGCTTCCGCCATCCGTCCGGCCGTCGAGCGCTTTATCAAGCGTGGCGCCAACATCATTATCGGTACGGCATTCGGTTACTCCGATACCTTCAAGTCGCTGTCCGAAGACTATCCGGACGTCGCCTTCCTGAACGGTTCCGGCACCACCAACGGTCCCAACCTGCTGTCGTACTATGGCCGAACCTACGAAAGCCAGTACCTTTGCGGCATGGCAGCCGGCGCAGCATCTGAATCCGGCAAGCTCGGCTTCGTCGCTGCCAACCCGTTCGGCGTCGTGAACTGGACAATCAATGCCTATGCCATGGGTGCCCGGGAAATGAACCCGGACGCGACCGTTACCGTGGTCTATACCGGCGCCTGGAACGATCCCACCAAAGAGCGCTCTGCAACCAAAGCCCTGATCGATCAGGGTGCCGATGTCATCGGCCAGCACGTCGATACCCCGACACCGCAACTGGTCGCCCAGGAAAACGGCGTCTACGGCACAGGGCACCATCGTGATTTCCGCGAGTTCGCACCGAAGGCCACTGTGTGTTCGTCGGTCTGGGTCTGGGATCGCTTCCTGAAAACCGAGCTGGAGAAAATCATCGCCGGCAACTGGGTACCAGCCCCCCATGGTGCGCTGCTGTCCATGAAAGAAGGCGGCACCGACATTGCCTGTTGTGGCCCCAACATCGATGAGGAAGAAGAAGCCAAGATCATGGCGGCCCGCGAAAAGCTGATGAAAGGCGAACTGCAGGTTTATGCCGGCCCGCTGACAGACCAGAACGGCACGGTTCGCGCGGCCGAAGGCGAAGTAGTATCCGACGGCGCGCTCTGGCAGATGGACTGGTTTGTTGACGGAGTGATAACACAGCAATGAGTAAACAGAACGCGATCCAGCTGAGCAGCGTCAGCAAGACCTTCGACGGTTTCAAGGCCCTGTCCGACGCTGACTTCACTGCCAGGTGGGGCGAAATTCATGCCCTGCTGGGCGAAAACGGAGCCGGAAAGTCGTCCCTGATGAACATCGTGGCCGGCCTCTATGGCCCCGAAGGCGGATCGCTGTTCATTGATGACAACCCGGTAAAACTCAAAGGCCCGAAAGAAGCGGCGAAACTCGGCATCGGAATGGTTCACCAGCACTTCAAGCTGGTGACTCCCTTCACGGTTGCCGAGAATATTCTGCTGAACCTGAGCCATCTCCAGAACAGCGGACTTTACCGGGAACGCCTGCGCCGGGTGTCTGACGACATCCGTGCCATGGCCGAACGAATTGGATTCGGGATTGATCCCGACGCCCGTATTGATCAACTTTCCATCGCAGAACAACAACGCGTGGAAATTCTCAAAGTACTGCTGGCCGGCGCCAAGATACTGATTCTGGATGAGCCTACCGCCGTGCTTACCGAAGAAGAAGCCGAAAACCTGCTCACGACTGTTCGGGGGTTCGCCCGGGAAGGCGCTGCGGTCATCCTTGTAACCCACAAGATGAACGACGTGCTGCGCTATGCCGATCAGGTCACCATCATGCGCTCGGGCCGGACCATTAAAAGCCTGAAGCCGGATTCGGTTTCCGTGGATGAACTGGTGAAGCTGACCGTAGGCGAATCAGCACCGGAGCAGACGGTTCCTGTGGAGCAACGGAGACACGGTGAGCCTTATCTGAACGTCAAAGGTCTCACAAGCACCGGTGGCCACCGGGCCCTGAATGGCCTGAACCTGACCCTGAACAAGGGAGAAATTTACGGTATCGCCGGCGTCGGCGGTAACGGACAAAGCGAACTGGCCAACGCCCTGATGGGCATTCCAGAGGGTGTCGAAGGCACCATGGAGTTGATTGGCGAAGGCGATCTGGCGGACTTCGATGCGGCCCGGCGCCGCGCTATCGGCGTCGCCGCCATCCCTGCAGACCGTTATGGTTCTGCCCTTGCCGGCCCGCTCTCTATCGCCGACAACTTTGCCCTGGGCGACATCCATTCCGGTCGATACGGCCCGTTCTGGTATCTGAAAACCGGAGCCATCGAAGCTGACGCAGCGGAAGCCGTTCGACAGTTCGATGTCCAGGGTGTTCGTTCGCTGAAACAGAAATCGGCACTGCTCTCCGGGGGCAACGCACAAAAGCTGGTCATCGCCCGGGAGTTTAGTCATCCCCCCAAGCTCGTCCTGGCCCACAGCCCCAGCCGGGGCCTCGACGTCAAAGCGACCGAAGCTGTCAGGGAGCGCCTGCGTGCGGCCCGGGATAGTGGCGCAGCGGTTCTCCTGATCAGTGAAGATCTGGACGAAGTCATGGCCATGGCGGACCGGATCGGCGTCATGTCCGCCGGACGTATCGTGACCGAGTTTTCACAGCCTGCCGATCGTCAGGCCATTGGCCAAGCAATGGTGAACCATGTCTGATTTTGCATTACAACGACCGCTCACAAAGCGCAGATACACCCTGGAAGTCCGCCAGCAGATGGCCTGGCATTGGCAGGCACTGATTCTGGCCGGGTCCATGATCCTGGGCCTGCTGATTTCCGGCACCATCCTCGTGGTCGCGGGGGTTCCGGCTGGCGAGCTGCTGAACGAGTTTGTGATCCTCACTCTGTTTGATAGTCAGAGCCTGACCTCCGTGCTCTTCCAGGCCTCACCGCTGATCATGGTGGGCCTAGCTGGCTGCCTGGCGTTCCGGGCCAAGTTCTGGAACCTTGGTCTGGAAGGCCAGATGATTTTCGGAGCGATCGGCGCCACAGCCATCACCATGTGGGATATCGGTGCCCCGGGTATGCGCCTGCCACTGATGATTGCTGCCGCCATGACCTGCGGCCTGTTGTGGGCGGTTGCCCCGGTACTTCTCCGGCTCAAACTGCAGGTTAATGAAATTGTCTCGACCCTGATGCTCAATTACATTGCCATCAACGTATTGCTGCACCTGATGTACGGAGCCTGGAAAGACCCCAAGGACGCGTTCCCCTACTCCCCAAAGTATGAAAGCTTCGAGCTTCTGCCGGAGTTGGGAAATGGCCTCAGCCTGTCAATTCCCATCGCCATTGGCATAGCGCTGATCGTACTCTGGTTCGTCAACATCTCCCGCGCCGGTCTCTATTTGCGGTTCGTGGACAAGAGCCCGAAAGTCGCCAGTGCCGTCGGGGTTCCTGTTGCCAAAACCATCCTGATGGCAGTGCTCTTTTCCGGAGCCCTGGCGGGGCTGGCTGGCCTTATGGTCGCCGCGGGCCAGGAAGGACGCCTCACCCATTCCTTTTATGTGGGCTATGGCTTTTCCGGGATTCTGATCGCGTTTCTGGCCCGGAACAATCCCATTGCCGCCACCTGCGCCGCGTTGCTAATTGCTACTCTGTTCGTCGCAGGCAGAAGCCTTCAGGTGTTCTACCAGATCCCGTTTGCCATGGTCCAACTGATCCAGGCCGTACTGGTGATTTGTGTCGCCTCTTCAGATTTCTTTATTCGACATCGTATTCGCCGCGTGCAGGGGGGAGACTGATCATGGACCTGATTACGAGCTGGATGGGTAACATCCCTGAATTTGCCGTTCCTTTTGCCCTCGCGGCCCTTGGACTGATCATCACCGAGAAATCCGGTGTTCTGGCGCTGGGCGCAGAGGGTCTGATGCTGGTTGGGGCCGTTGCCGGGATCGGTGCCTACCTGACCTTCGAACACACCGCGCTGTCGCTGATCATGGCCATGATTGCCGCCAGCATGGTCTCCCTGCTGTTTGCTCTGATGGTGCTGGTCATGCGCATGAACCAGGTTATCTCGGGTCTGGTACTGGTGTTTTTCTGCCAGGGTCTGACCACCCTGACCGGAACACTAATGGGCTGGACCAACCAGCCTGTCCCCGGACTTGAAGCCATTGCCTTCTGGCCCCTCTCCGAGTTGCCCTACCTTGGCCGGTTCTTCATTCAGAATCCCGTCGTCTATCTGGTACCGGTGATTTTCCTGGTTTCCGTCTGGGCCCTGAATCGCACCACCCCTGGTCTGCGCATGCGTGCCGTTGGCGAGAATCCACAAGCGGCAGACGCTGCCGGTATTCCGGTACTGGGTTACCGGCTGGCGGCGATCGTGCTCGGAGCCGCGTTGATTGGTCTTGCCGGCGCATTCATTGCGGTTCTCAGCACCAAACTCTGGATTTCGAACATGACCGCAGGTCGGGGTTGGATTGCCGTCGCACTGGTCATTTTCGCTCGCTGGTCCCCTTGGAAGGCCCTGGCCGGAGCGATCCTGTTCGGCTGTATCGAGGCCCTGATCCCCCAACTGGCGGCTTCCGGTATCAAGCTCTCGCAGTACTTTGTCTTTATGGCGCCTTACGCCATCACCCTGGGCGTCATGATCTGGGTGGCCGCCTCAAAGCGGGACAGCAACAGCCAGCCTGGCGCCCTGGGGACACCCTTTATCCGGGAAGAACGCACCTGAACCGGCCCGGCACGGACCAGACACAATACCGATCACGAGGAGAATACCTTGAGCAAAACCCTGTTTGTCACCGGTGCAACCTCCGGCTTTGGCGCCGCCACGGCCCGGCGGTTTGCCGCCGACGGCTGGTCCATTGTTATCTGCGGCCGCCGGGAAGAACGCCTGTACGCCCTGGCCGACAAGCTTGGATCCATGGCCCCGGTGCATCCCCTGAAACTGGATGTCCAGGATGCCGAAGCGGTGACAGAGGCGATTGCCTCGCTGCCCTCCGATTTTCGGCAGATCCATACGCTGGTCAACAATGCCGGCCTGGCACTGGCGCCAGCGGCCATGCAGGAGGTCCAGCTGGCCGACCTGCATACCATGATCAACACCAACATCACCGGGGTGGTTAATGTAACCCATGCGCTGCTGCCGACGCTGATCGAAACAGGCGGTGGAGCCAACATCATCAATATCGGCTCCACCGCCGGTGAGTGGCCCTATCCTGGCAGCCATGTCTACGGCGCCAGCAAGGCGTTTATCAAACAGTTCTCCTACAACCTGCGCTGTGACCTACTGGGCACCGGGGTGCGCGTTACCGATCTGGCACCCGGCATTGCAGAAACCGAGTTTTCAGTAGTTCGCAACAGCGGTAACAAGGCCGCAGCAAATTCTGTCTACGAGGGAACTGTGCCGTTGTCTGCGGAAGACATTGCCGAGCAGATCGCCCATATCGCCAACCTGCCCGACCACATCAATATCAATCGGGTGGAGATGGTGCCGGTACGGCAAGCCTGGGGGCCTTATGCCATTCATCGCGAACAGAGCCCGAGCCACGAACAGGAAGCCTAAACATGCCCAAACTCAGATACTCCTGGCCGGTCGTCACGAGTCGTACCGCCCTGATTGTAGTGGACATGCAGCGAGTCTTCTGTGAGCCCGAGGGAGATCTTTACGTTCCGTCGACAACAGCAATCACGCCACGAATTCAGCAACTGGCAGATGTTTGCCGGAAGAGCGGAGTCCCCGTTGTCTATCTGCGTCACATCGTTCGCGGTGACGGCAGTGACACCGGGCGCATGAGCGATATGTATCCGGATGTCGACGAGGTTCTGGCGCGTGACAACCCCATGGTTGAGATTATCGAGCAGCTTGCGCCACTGACCGGAGATGTGGTCGTGGACAAACTCTTCTACAGCGGCTTTCACGGAACCGACCTGGACACCATTTTACGTTCCCGGGATGTAGACACCTTGATCGTTTGTGGCACCGTCACCAATGTATGCTGCGACACCACCATTCGCGACGCCGTTCACCGGGAATACAAGGTTATTGCGCTGAGCGATGCCAGCGCCGCTATGCCCTATCCGGATCTTGGTTTCGGTGAGGTCTCCGCGGAGGACGTACAGAAGGTCGCCCTGACTACCTTCGCCTATGAATTCGGGGAAGTTACAACCACCGACAATATAACTGCCCGCCTGGGCTGAGGGCAGCTTTGGCCACCCAGGTTGATCAGGCCTGCTCCTGTCGATGGTCGTAAGTTGCATTCAACCGCGATGCCAGATACTCCGCGCAAGTGATAGGCTTATACTTCGGCGCATGGTCCGGCACGACATCCCGGGGGTCGACGACGGAATCCGGGTTCACTTCCAGGAAGAACGCAATGGAATAGCGCTCTTTTGCGGGTGGCCGGACCCGGTGTGGTGTGGAAACATAGACGTCGTTGCTCCAGCGCATTAGACAGTCTCCGATATTGCAGACGAACGCACCCGGCACATGGGGAGCCTGAACCCATTCGCCCTGGCGATTCAGCACTTCCAGCCCGGCCACGGCATCCGTCGCAAGGATGGTGACATTGCCGTAGTCACTGTGGGTTCCGGCGCCACCATCTTCCCGTTTGTTGCTGCCAGCGCTCGGCGGATAGTGAAGCATTCTCAGGGTAGCAATCGGCAGTGTCAGGTGTTGGGCAAAGAATTCTTCATCCAGCCCCAGATCAATACTGAAGCCGCGGTGAATGGTTCTGCCCAGCTCCAGGCAATGGTCAAAATAGCCCAGGGCACGTTGACGCCAGCCGTCAATCGAAGGCCAGAAATTGACTCCGCGAAAAGGTTTTCCCGCTAGGACATCCGGGTGATCCTCCGGAAAATCCGTACCGATATTGAAGGCTTCCTTCATATCCGCACCGGACTCCGGGTTCAGCTTCTCATCCGCCATCGCCACGTAGCCACGGTTATGGGGTGAGCGCTTGATCGACAGTTCTTCTTTCTCAGCTGTCGGCAGTGCAAAGAGCTCTTTTGCCAGAGTGAATGCATCCTCGCAAACCGCCTGCGGGATTCCGTGGTCCGTGACATAAAAAAAGCCGACTTCCCGGCAGGCTCGGCCCAGTTCAGCAGCGATGGCCCGGCGCTGAACTGGGTCGTCGCTGCGCAGGCCGGCCAGGGAAATGATGGGTAATGCAGACATTGTGTTCTCCTGAATATTTTCGCGATCAGACCATGGACAGTCGCGTGTGGGACAGTTTGCGGCAGGCCTCATGCAGTGCCAGTCCCTGCTTCTGGGCATCGGCAATGACAGCCTGCTGGCTGACCTGAACCGCTTGGCCATTCCGGAGTACTTGCCGGCCGTCCACCCAGACACCGGACACATTGCCGGGGCCGGCAGCAAAGACCAGGTTCCAGAGCAGGTTTCCGCCCTGCTCGTCCACCGACACCGGTGCCATATTGGCGCCACCCACATCCAGCAACAGTAGATCGGCTTTCTTGCCCACTTCCAGGGAGCCGATTTCCCGGTCCAGGCCCAGTGCCATGGCCCCGTTGATCGTTGCCATCCTCAGGATCTGATCGGCAGGAAGCACGGTGGCATCCAGCCGCGTTGCCTTTTGGATCAGGGAGGCAAACTTCATCTCCTCAAGCAGGCTGAGGCTGTTGTTACAGACTGGCCCATCGGTACCCAGGCCCACGGTTACGCCCGCCGCCAGCATCTCCGGCACACGGGCAACTCCGCTGGCCAGTTTGGCGTTACTGACCGGACAATGGGCGATGTTGGTACCGGTATCCGCCACCCGGGCAATTTCATCATCATTGAGCCACACACAGTGGGCCAGCAGGGTCCGTTCCCCCAGAATTCCGTAGTGATCCAGCATCGCCAGGGAACGCCGGCCAAACTCGGCCACGACCGCCTGTTCCTCTTCCTTCTGCTCACTGCAATGGGTGTGGATGCCGACACCGTATTCACGGCTTAACCGAGCGGCTTCCCGGTAGGCGTCTTCGGTACAGTAGAACAGGTGCTCCAACCCCATCCAGACACGAATGCGACCATTCTGAGTTCCGTGGTGGGACTGTATCAGTTGCCGGTTCTCCTCTCGGGTCGAGAAGAAATCCTTGCCGGGCCGATCGGCCACGTAAGGTGCCAGCTGCACCCGCAGCCCGAGATCAGCCGCGGCATCCGCGCAGCGATCCATATACCGGAACATATCCATCACGCAGGTGGTGCCGGATTGCAAGGCTTCCAGATAGCACAAACGCGCCGAATGGTAAGCAAACTCTTCGGTCATGGCCCGATGCTCCAGCTGGTACCAGGGCAGCCACTCCATCAGGGGCATGTTTTCGGTCACACCGCGCATCAGGCTAGAGTGGGAATGGCAGTCGATCAGACCAGGCAACAAGGCATGGCCGCCGGCATCGATCACCTCCACACCTTCCGGAATCGTAACCTCCTTGATATCGCCAACCTGGCGGATGACACCGTCTTCGACCACCAGCGCACCATCGGCAATCACCCGATTCGCCGGGTCCACCGTGAAGATCGCGGCGTGACAGAGTGCAAAACTCGACATAGCTCCCCCTAGGTTTCCGAACTCGTCTCTTTCAGCGCATCAACCGCGCGCTTCAGGCCGCCGTATCCGGTGCATCGGCACAGATTTCCGGCCACCGCCTCCTCAAGGTCAACCGCTTCACCGCATCGGTGCTGCCGCAAACCGGACACCAGTGACACCGCGATACCTGGCGTACAATAACCACACTGCAATGCGCTTTCGGTCGCCAGTGCTTCTTTCACCCGGATAAAATCCGGGTCCTCGGTCAAACCCTCGACCGTTTCTACCCGGCAGTCTGAGAGTTGCCAGGCCATCACCAGACACCCCGGCACGGCCTGACCGTTCAACAGCACGGTACAGGCTCCGCACCGGCCGATACGGCAACCGGCACGGGCAGAGATGATCCGCCCGGCGTCCCGCAGGATGTCGAGCAACGTGGTTGCCGGCGATACCCAATGTGAGATGACATCTCCGTTCAGCTCAAATGTCGCCGTTTCCGGAGTGCAGGGTTCCGGCTGAGTATTGCGGGTCATGAGCGCTTCTTCTCCTGCGCACAAAGCGCTGACAACAGGTAGCCGGGGTCCACCGGCAGGCGCTGTACCCGGATACTGGTGGCCGCCTCGATCGCCGAGCAGATGGCCGGTGCCACCGCCTCAATGCCCAGCTCTCCGATCCCACGGACCGGAAAAGAGTCGGTCTTAGGTGTGTTGTCCAGAACATCTACACGCTGGTCAGGCGCATCGTGTATGGTGGGGATCATGTACTGATCGAGGTTGTCAGCTAGGTAGCGTCCTTCCCGGGTTGGCATGTCTTCGGTGAGAGTCATGCCAAGCCCCATGATGGCAGCGCCCTCAATCTGTCCCAGATAGCCGGGAGGGTAGATGACACGGCCCGCTGCGGTTATATGGTGAAGGTCAGTAACCCGAACCCGCCCGGTCAGACGGTCTACGGCCACCCTGGCCACCGTCGCAATCTGCAACTGGAGGTAACGACCCACCGGTTGATCCTGGTCCGGGGCTACAGGAAATGCCTGACTGGCATCAACAACCATTGGTGCCAGTTGGCCTTTTTCAGCCAGCTCCTGATAGCTCAGGATCTGGCGGCTATTATGAAACAGACCTCCCGGGCCGCAATCCAGTTCCTCAGGAGGCAGATTGGTCAGCGACGCAGCCTGGCCCCGCACAAGGTCTTTCCAGCGGGGAAGGGTGTTTGCCAGAACACCATGGACCAGAACAGAGCTGCGGGAGGCACTGGTGGGACCTGAATCCGGTCCACGGGAGTCCCCGAGGACCACGTCGATGTCGCTGGCTGTGCAACCCAGACCCTCACACACAAGGCAGGTAATGGCTTCAGCAAGGTTCTGGCCATAGTCGGCGAAGCCGAATTCCAGGAGGATCCGGCCTTCAGCTGTCAGACTCACCCGGCCGCCGCCACTGTCAGGGAGGCCGTCGCCGAGTCCGTTACCCTGAGCCCCCATCGCCATGCCGGTACCGGTCAGCCAACGCCTCCGGGCGGCAGCACCGGCGGGCACCCAGAGTGGTGATGCGGCAGCCGCAGCCAGGACATCTGTCGGTGGTGCTGTCCAGCGCACGGGCTGGCCCCGACTTCCGGGCTCATCAGCAGTGCGCAGATTGATCCGTCGAAACTCCAGCGGGCACATGGTCAGCTTTTCGGCCAGGGCGTCGAGCTGGGATTCCACGGCAAACGTTGCCTGATTTCCGCCAAACCCTCGGAACGCCCCGGATACGCCATTGTTGGTGTAGACCAACCGTCCGGAAACGGAATACGCCTCGATCCGGTAGAGCGGGGCCGTGGCGTGATCCAGAAAATTCTCCAGCACCGCCGGCCCCAGGCTTGCGTAGGCGCCTGTGTCCAGCAGCGCATCGACACGGTGGGCCAGAATCCGGCCCTGGCTGTCACAGCCGGTGGTCATCACCACCGACACAGGGTGCCTCTTGATGCCAGCGCGGCAGGACTCGAAACGATCGAGATGGACCAGTACCGGTAAACCGGTCTGTAAGGCCAGGATGCCCGCCACCGGTTGAATGGTCATTTCGTCCTTACCGCCAAACGCTCCGCCGGTCGGGGTAGCCTCCACCGTGACCTGAGTGGACTTCAGTCCGAGAATGTCGGCCAGCTGTTCGGCATCACGGTGTCCGGACTGACAACCGACCCGAAAGACCACGCCACCGTTGTTATCCGGAATCGCCACACCGCCTTCGGTCTCCATGAAGGCATGCATCTGCCGGGGTGTCTGATAGTGATGCTCCACAATCACTGCGCATCGGGCGAAGGCGGCCTCGCTATCGCCGCGCGTGAATGTGTCCCGGGCCACAAGGTTGCTCTCGCCATGGAGAGGCGACATCTGTTCTGCCGTGTCAGCGTCAGCGACGACAGGCAGGGGGGCGTAGTCGACATCAATCACCTCCAGCGCCGCCCGAGCCTGTTCCGGGGAGTCTGCGGCCACTGCTGCAATCGCATCACCCTCATAGCGAACCCGGTTTTCGCACAAGACCGGCTGATCACGCACAACAATGCCAAAACGGTTCACGCCCGGTACATCCTGCGCCGTTACCACCGCCCTGACGCCCGGCATCGACCTGGCTCGGGTCGTGTCCACCCTCAGGAGACGGGCATGGGCGTATCGGCTGCGCAGGATGGCTCCGTGCAACAGACCGGGAATGTGCTGCTGATCGGTGGCATAGCCAAGCCTGCCTCCAATGCGTTGCAGAACACCGGTTCCAGCCATACCGGGCTGAGCTTTAAGTTCCAAGCGCCACCTCCGACAACAGCCCCGTCGTCATTCGCCGCAATGCCATGCGCACATGGGTGTCCTGCCAGCCGTGGTCGACAAGTTCACAATCAAGCACTGCCCCGAAATCATCCGGCGCTAGAGCAGCCCAACCGTTAAGAAACGCTTCCGTTGCTGCCAGACGAAGCAGGCCTCCTTCGCCACACACCGCCAGGCGAAGCCGGTAACCATCGTGAACACAAGCCAGAGTGGCGCGGGTCGGACTAAACCGTTCCCGGTATCCGAGCTTTTCCAACGACATCCGCCACCCCCTGCAGTCCGGAATCGTAAAGCCACGCAACAAATCCTCCGATGTCCGCTCCCGCAGCCATTGGGAAAGTGGCAATGTCCGCACGCCTGCGTGACCGACTACGTCCACTCGGACATCAAGGGCCATTGCCAGCGCAGACAGATCACCACCCACAATCAGATTGCCGCCAACCGTTCCCAGGGCCCGGACACCCGGTCCCGCCACCAGATTCAGAAACTTAGCCAACGGCGGCAGATAGTCTCGAACCAGAGGATGCCGTGCCATCTCTGCCAAAGAGGTCATCGCACCAACGGTCAGCCCATTCGAACCGTCTTCCAGACCCCAGAAGCCAGGCCATGATGCATTCAGCGCCACCAGGTTTTCCGGCCAGCATTGATCCCGCTCATAGGCCGGTTGGAGCCATGTACCGCCCGCCGTGTAAGACGCCCTGCACTGCCTGGCCAGACTGACCGCCTGGCTGGGAGAATCGGGGCGCAGAACCCGGACCGCTCGCCTCGCGCTCACGAAGTTCAGTTCGGATATGGGGGCTGACACAGGGATACCTTAGCCGTCAGCCAGGATGGGTTTAATGGATTGCTGCAGATCGACCTCATCACAGTTCCGACCCAGCCCCTGACGATCAACCACCAGATAATCGGCATCGGCCGTCAGGGGCAGCAACGGTGCATGCCATGTGCCGGCATGGTAAGTGACCCCCTGATGACCTTTGACCAGGAATACCCGCACCGCAGCTTCGTCAAAGTCTCCTGGAGGCGCAACGACTGCCAGGAAGTCGACGTTGTTCATGGGTATGAATGACTGACTCCCCAGCGGGTGACGCTCCATTAGAGTTATCTCCAAAGGAGTCATGGGCTGGCCACGAAAGATCGACAGGATACCCCGGTCTGTCGCACCCGAAAGCTCCACCCGGGACAAGGCATGAAAGCGCTCGGTGCGCCCCTGATTAATGGGAAAGGATTCGGCCCCGTCGGTATCAATCACATCTCCGAACGGCGCAAAGGCTTCGCGGGTCAAAGGCTCGGCAACAAGACTTCGATAACGGCTCATGACACGGGTTTTCCGAACAGGCGGACCCGGCTGACGCCACCGTCCGGAATGATATTGAAACGGATATGGGTAATCGGCCCCAAATTCTTCAATTCCTGAAACTGATGGATGCTGTTAGCCTTCAACGGCTGCTCGTCCATCAAGGAATGCCAGAACATGCTCTGGGTAATCAGGGACTGTGCCGTACCAGCCCCTTCTTCCACGCAGGCCGCCTGAATGGAACAGGCCGCAGGGAAGTTGCCCTTAAAGTGCGCGGTATCCACCTCAATGCGTTCAGCAATGCCCTTATGGCCCAGGGCCAGAATGCACCAGTCGTTACCAGGCTCACGCCGTCGGCGTGTTTCCCAGCCATCTCCCATGTTGATGCCGCGCGCGGGACGCAAAAGCTTGCGCGGTTCGCCATAGTGGGCGTCGCTCCATGCCACCTGGTCACCGCCGTATTCGAGCGCCAGTAGATTCCGGCTCTCATCCGTCGCTAACAGTGTCGTCCAGTCACAGAAGGGCTTACCGTAGGCTCGCAGGCGCGCCAACCCACCATCCGGATATATGTGCAAGCGCAGATGTGTCCAGGGCCGATCGGACTCGATAGTGCAAAATCGATGGTCATTACCCTTCAACTCCGTGGCCGGCACCAACCTATGCCAGTCCGCCTTTTCATCCGGCTCACCGTCAGGACTGAAGCACGCTTCCAAAGAGGCCGCGGGAGCATAGTTCCCTGTAAAAAAGCTGGTATCGAAATCGACACCCATCAGAACTCCCGGCATGGCCAGACGCACGATGCACCAGTCATGGCCCGTTGTACGCCTGCGTCGCGTTTCCCAACCGTCCATCCATTTCCCGTGATCGTCATAGCGATGGGGGAAAAACACAGGCAGTTCTGGATCAAGCATGCGCTCTCTGGGCGCAAAGAACTCATCCGTCACCTGGGTCACTTCCGCTCCCAGACTGCCATCCGCTAGGTTTAATCCCAGACGGGTAAATTCCGGTCCCTCTACAACAGGGGCCACTACGGCATCGGTCATTCTAAAACTCCGGTATCAGTCGGGTTGGTAAGGGTGAACCTGCTTCCAATGGCGGGCGATATCAATGCGCCGGCACACCCATACACGTTCGTATTGCTGGATATAATCTAGGAAACGTTGCAGTGCACGGAATCGGCCCGGACGGCCTACAACCCGGCAATGCAAGCCGACAGACATCATTTTTGGAGCCTCAGCACCTTCTTCATAAAGCACATCAAAGCTGTCTTTCAGGTACTGGAAGAACTGCTCTCCGGAATTGAATCCTTGCGAAGCACAGAACTTCATATCATTGGTTTCCAGGGTGTAGGGAACCACTAGGTGTGGTTTTGTCTCGCCGTCGCGGGTTTCCACTTTGGTCCAGAACGGCAGGTCATCGCCGTAGTAATCGCTGTCGTATTCTAGCCCCCCCTGCTCAACTACAAGGCGGCGAGTATTCGGACTGTCGCGGCCGGTGTACCATCCCAAAGGCGGCTCCCCGGTCAACTCAGTGTGCTGTTGAATAGCGAGTTCCAGATAACGCCGCTCTTCCGATTCACTCATGTCCTGATAGTGAATCCAGCGCTGGCCATGGCACGCAATCTCGTGACCATCGTCAATGAAGGCCTTAACCACATCGGGATTGCGGGCCATTGCCATGGTGACGCCAAATACCGTCAGAGGTAGCTCACGCTTCCGGAATTCTTTCAGTATTCGCCAGACACCGGCGCGGGAGCCATATTCGTACAGAGATTCCATACTCATGTGCCGGTCACGGTATGCCTGGGCTCCAACGATGTCGGAAAGAAACGTCTCGGAGTGTCCGTCTCCATGGAGGACGCAGTTCTCGCCACCTTCCTCATAATTAAGCGCGAACTGCACGGCAACCCGTGCATTTCCAGGCCACTTGGCATGGGGAGGATGCTCACCATAGCCTTTCATGTCACGGGGGTATGCAATATCTTTATTCATTTCGGACTCTCAAGACCGCACCCTCTCAGGATCACATCTGTCAGAAAGTCGGCCGCATGGTCAAAATCGCGCTTTTCGTACTCGGCCTTGTTCTCTACCATCAGGATCTGTACTTGGAAGTCTGCGTAATGTTGGGTTGAAGACCAGACCAGAAATATCAGCTGCACAGGGTCAACCGGAGCCATGCGTCCGTCGTTGATCCAGGACTGGATAACCTCCGCTCTACCACGAACCCATTCCCGCATGTTCGTGCGAAGGTGGTCCATGAGGAACGGCGCCCCCTGGATGATTTCCATGGCGAATAGCCGAGAAGCCAGAGGGTACTTGTGCGACATTTCGACTTTCGTACGAATAAAGGACGCGAGCGCTTCCGCAGGGTCGTCTTCCGGTCTGATGTCGGTAAATACTTTGTTCCAGCGCCCCAGAATGTCGTCAAACATCGCACTGTACATTCGCTTTTTATTGCTGAAGTAATACAGCACGTTGGACTTAGGCAATCCTGCACGTTCGGCAATATTGTGAATGGTTGCGCCTTTGTATCCATTCTGGGCGAACTCTTCCTCAGCCGCAGCTAAGATCTTTTCCCGATTTTTTTCCCTGATACGGCCTGGTCGATATTTTCGAATTTTTGCACTCGACTCTGCTGCATCGGCAACAGAGTCATTTGCAACTGGCTTTTTAGTCATTAGCGTCTCACTTTTTGTCCACTTTTATAGGTAGTCCGACAGTATGATTCTGCCGGACTACCATTAGGGATCAAAAGTGAAACTTCACCAGGGCACTCACAGAGCTTTGATCATCTATGAGGGTATCGCCCAGGCCGAACTTATTGTTCCAGTACTGGTATTCGATGCCGGCGTAGAGAACACCCGGAGCACCCCAGAAGTTGCTCACGTCCAGCTTGATCTGCGGGGTAAACTGGAATTCGGACTTGTGGTCGGACTCCGCAGTAGACCAGTCGATGTAGCCATCAATCAGGAAACGGGCCGGGCCCACCGTGAACGGCGCACCCCAGGTAACTGTCAACTGGTAATCATTGTCAATCTGTTCGTTATCGACGTAGTAAACCGACGTAGTGAAGTACACGAAACCCGGGACGTCCCACGCCAGGCCGAAACCACCCATGTAGTTATTGACCTGAGTACCACCACCAAATTCGTACTGACCTGCCAGGAATACATCCTTGACTGGACCAAAGCTCATATCCGCTCCGGTCAGCCAACTCGTGCTGAGCGTAGGCGCAAACTCGCCATAGACGTTGTCAGTCCCCTCAACATCACCCTGCCCCTGATCACGGTCAATGAAGAAGAAAGTCGTGCCCCAGTTATGAGCCGTAGCATTTTCGAAGGTGAAGTAAGTTGCTTCGTACTCAAAGCCACCGTTTCCGCCAGCGTCGAACTGAACGCCCTGGTATTTATCACTATGCAAAATAGAAATGCTGGAACTGCCAAAGAACTTCTCAGCGTGAGCTGCTGGCGCGAAAGACGCTGCAGCAACACAGCCAGCGATCAATGTCTTACGAAATGCTTTCATGGTTTTACCTCTCAAGTTACGTTCCTTTAAAGTCATTGTTGGTGATTTTTAAGTCGTTGTTGTTAGCGTCCCGGCCGGAATGGCTGGCCGAGAGAAAGCGGGGTATTCAGTCGGGTTCGGGCCGGATTCCAGGACAAAAGAACCAGCATCAGGATGGTGACCAAGTAGGGCAACATGGCCAAAAGTTCCGTGGGACTTTTCCAACCGAGTCCCTGTAGAACCAGGTGTAGAATACTGGCTGCACCGAACAGGTAAGCGCCCAACAAAACCCTCTCGGGCCGCCAAGTCGCAAACACCACCAGTGCCAGGGCAATCCAGCCACGACCGGCCGTCATGTTCTCGGTCCAAAGCGGTGTGTACGCCAAGGAAAGGTAAGCACCAGAAAGGCCAGCCATACCCCCGCCGAACGCCACAGCCAGATACCGGACAACCAAAACTTTCAGACCATTTGCATTGGCGGCTTCCGGGTCCTCCCCAACCGCTCGTAATAGCAGGCCTCCTCTTGTGGAACGGAGGAAAATGGCTACGCCGGCAAAGACCATTAAAGATAGATAAACCAATGGATCCTGATCAAATAAAACACGCCCAATCACTGGGATCTCGCTCAACAACGGAATTGCGACTCGGGTAAAGCCAACAATGGACTGGCCCACGAAACCCGCACCCAGGAAGGCGCTCAGACCGGTCCCAAAAATCGTCAGTGCGAGTCCGGCAGCATACTGGTTGGCCGCCAGGGTCACCGCCATAAAGGCAAACAGCAGGGACATAGCAATGCCAGCCAGGATGGCGGCTGCAACGCCTACTATCAGGCTGCCGCTGCTCAACGCGGCCACGAACCCGGCCACGGCGCCCATCAGCATCATGCCTTCCTGCCCAAGGTTGAGGACCCCTGAACGCTCACAGACAAGCTCACCCAGGGCGACCAGCAGCAGGGGCGTGCCGGCGACCACGGTTGCAGCCAGTACATTAGTTAACAGTTCCATGTCAGGCCTCGCGGGGTGCAGCCGGGGCTGCGCTGTCGATGGGTTGCCGCGCCAGTCGTTTTAGACGGATTCGGTAGCGGATAAAGGCATCGCAGGTGAGCAGGTAGAACAACAGTAAGCCCTGGAACAGCCCGGTTACCGCTTTGGGCATGTTCATGGCAATCTGCAGCATTTCGCCGCCAATAAAGGTCAGCGCCAGCAGGGCACTGGCTGCAATAATACCGATGGCATGCATGCGCCCCAGAAACACCACAATGATGGCGGTGTAGCCATATCCCGGCGACACCTGGGGCACCAGCTGGCCTATGGGCCCGGTCACCTCAGAGGCACCGGCCAGGCCGGCGGTGGCACCACCCACCAGGAACGCGAACCAGGTCAGACGACGGGCGCCGAAACCGGCGAAGGCGGCGGCGCGGTGGTCCTGCCCGACCACATTGAGCTGGAAGCCGATATAGCTGCGGGCAAAGAGCACCCACACCGCCACTGCGGCCATCAAGCCGAACGCCAGCCCCAGGTGCAGGCGGGTACCGGGAATCAGATCGGGCAAAAGTGCGGTCTCACCAAACATTACCGACTGGGGAAAGCCGAAGCCGTAAGGGTCCTTGAGGGGGCCATGCACTGTGTACAGAAGCAGGTTCAGGGCGATGTAGTTGAGCATGATGGTGGTGAGGATCTCGTTGCAGTGCAGGTGCGTCTTCAGACCCGCGGCAATGCCGGCCCAAAGCATGCCCGCCAGCACACCGGCCAACAGCACCAACGGCAGGACCCAGAAGCCACTGGCGTCCCCCAGTTGTACGGCGACGATGCTCGCGCCCAGGGCGCCCATCAGGAAATGCCCCTCGGCACCGATGTTCCACAGCTTGGCCCGGTAGCAGACGGTCAGGCCCGCAGCGCATAGCAGCAGCGGGGCCATCTTCAGGCCCAGCTCGGCAAGCCCGATCAGGTCGCTGATCGGGGTGATGAAGAAGAACTTCAAGCCCTCGACGGGGTCCTTGCCCATAGCCAGGAAAAGGATGAATCCGGTAATCACCGTCAGGACCATCGCCAGCAGCGGTGACGCCCAGCGCATCAGTTGCGAATCAACAGGACGACGTTCAAGCAACAGCATAGCTGACCTCCCCGTCGTCGAAGCCACCGGCCATCCATTCACCCAGCTGCTCAATGGTCAGGTCAGCGGTGGGCGCCAGTGGCGACAGTCGCCCGTGACAAATGGCACCGATGCGGCTACAGAGCTGGAACAGCTCGTCCAGATCCTCGGAGATCAGCAGAATTGCGGCACCCTCATCCCGCAGGCGCACCAGGGCTTCGTGAATGGCCACGGCAGAACCAACATCCACCCCCCACGTCGGATGGGAGGCCACCAGCAGCCTGGGGTTTTGCAAGGCCTCGCGGCCAATGATGTACTTTTGAAGGTTACCGCCGGACAGGCTGGCGGCGATGCTGTCCTCACCGTTGCAGCGCACACCAAATTGGCGGATGACCTGCCGGGAAAACTCGCGGACCCGGCCGAAACGGATCAGCCCCCGATCTACAAGCCCCTGGCCCGAGGCGGTCAACAAGGCGTTTTCTGCAAGAGTCATGGCGGGCACGGCACCTCGACCCAGCCGCTCCTCGGGCACGATGGCCATGCCCAGCCTGCGGCGCTGATCCGGTTTCAGGGCCCCGATTCCCAGCCCGCCAAACAACAGGCTGTCCCGCGCCACCTTTATTTCCCCGGACAACGCCTTTAGAAATTCGTCCTGTCCGTTGCCGGCCACCCCGGCGATGCCAACAATCTCCCCCTGGCGAAGGTCCAGTTTCAGATGCTTCAGGCTGGTGCCGAACGGGTCGCTGCTTTTCCAGTTCAAGTCGCGCACCTGCATCAGAACATTACCGGGATCGGCGGCGGCCACGTGGGTGGAAATCGGGGTGTCGTCGCCCACCATCAGGCGGGCTATATCCGAAGCCGAGACGTCTGCAGGCCGACAATCGCCGCTAACCCGGCCCTGACGCAGCACCGTCGCGTTATGACACAGGGCGCGTACCTCCTCCAGTTTGTGACTAATAAAGAGGATGCTGCAGCCTTCCTTCGCCAGTTGCCGCAAGGTAGCGAACAGGTCGGCCACTTCCTGGGGGGTGAGTACTGAGGTGGGCTCATCCAGTATTAGCAGGGTGCTCTCCTGGATCAGACAGCGTACGATTTCAACCCGCTGTCGCTCGCCCACGGACAGGGAGCTGACATAGCGCCGGGGATCCAGGGCCATCCCATAGCGCTCGGACACTTCGGTGATGCGGCGGTCGAGTTCGGCCCTGTCCCTGGCCTCTGCCGGAGACAACCCCAGGGCAATGTTCTCAGCCACGGTCAGGGTTTCGAACAGAGAAAAGTGTTGGAACACCATGCCGATACCCATGGACCGCGCCTGGGCGGGGCTGTCCACGATCACCGGATGACCGTTCCACAGCATGCGCCCCTCATCAGGCTGCACCACACCGTAGATGACTTTCATCAACGTACTCTTACCAGCGCCATTCTCGCCCAGCAGCGCGTGGATCTCCCCGGCCTCCACCGTGAGATCAATACCGTCGTTGGCCCGGCACCCCGGGTATTCCTTGACAATGTTTTCCAGCTTAAGGCGTAACGCCGCAGTCATACACAGCCTCGTTTAATGCAGCTTTCCGGTCCAGTCGACTCATAAACTGACCAACCAATCAATATTTCAATAGTGAGCAATATGCTTGCCAACAGTTAATAAAACGCCAAAGAGCACGAAACAAACCAATTGGTCAGATTTTTGCAGAATCGAGCGTAGAAGCATCGGAATGCCTGTCTGTAGTTAAAGACAGGTGCCCGCAAAACCCCGCAAACAGTCTGCCAGCGGAGAGAACTGTGATTGAATTTCTTCTGAACGGCCGGGTTGAAAAAGTTGACCAACTCGACCCAAATTTGAGCATCCTGGAATGGTTGCGCACCAAAATGCGTCTTACCGGTACCAAAGAAGGGTGCGCGTCCGGCGACTGTGGTGCCTGCACCGTAATCACCGGCACCCCCGGTACGGACGGCACCATTCGCTACGAAGCCATTAACAGCTGCATCAGTCTGCTGGGCAGCCTCCACGGCAAAGAGCTCATCACCGTTGACGCGTTTCAGAACGAACCGAGACATCCGGTGCAGCGCAGCATGATGGAACAGCACGGCGCCCAGTGCGGCTTCTGCACCCCGGGCATCGTCATGTCACTGGTTGCCCTGCATGCCAACAAGGGCGGCAAAGAACAGGATGACCACCAGCTTCTGGAAGCGCTGTCGGGCAACCTCTGCCGCTGCACCGGCTACCGCCCCATTATCGAAGCCGGTCGCCAGGCCCTGGTGCAGGAATGGACGCCGGAGGCGGATCACCCCGCCGCCAGCCTCTGTGGCAAGCCAGCGACGTCGTCGCTGAGCGCCATTCACCAGGACAGCATTACCCTGGCAGCACTGGAGGGCCCACGCTATGACGCCCCGGTCAGCCTGGACGAGTTGCGCGCCCTGCGCCGCGAGTTCCCGGAGTCACGACTGGTGGCCGGCAGCACCGACCTGGCCCTGGAAATCACACAGCAGCTCAAGTCCTTGGACCACATGATCAGCGTCGAGCGGGTACCGGAACTGAAAGGCTGCACCCGGCAGGGTGATGAACTGGTCATCGGTGCGGCCGCCACCTACCAACAGTTCCGCGGTCCCCTGTCCGAACTCTGGCCGGCCTTCGACCCTATGATCGAGCGCCTGGGCTCACTACAGATCCGAAACCGGGGCACCATCGGTGGCAACATTGGCAATGCCTCCCCCATCGGCGACATGCCGCCGGCGCTCATCGCGCTGGAGGCCACCGTGGTGCTCGACGGCCCCGAGGGGCAGCGACAGCTGCCGCTGGAGGCCTTCTTTCACGGCTACAAGCAGACGGACCTGAAGCCTGGCGAGTTCATCCACTCCGTCCAGGTACCGGCACCCCAGGCCAACGAGCAGCTGTACATCTACAAGATATCGAAGCGGCTCGATGACGACATTTCCGCCGTGCTGGGCGCGTTCCGCCTGACTCTGGACAACGGCGTGGTCGCCGACTGTCGCCTGGCGTTCGGCGGCATGGCCGCCACACCCACCCGGGCCCTGAAGACAGAGACCGCCCTGAAAGGCCAGCCCTGGAGCGAGTCCAGTGTCATTGCGGCCATTGCCAGTCTGGCCGACGACTTCTCTCCGCTGAGCGATGTCCGCGCTTCCGCCGAATACCGCCTGCAGGTAGCGGGTAACCTGCTGCGCCGCGCACTGCTCGCTTCCGACGCCAGCACCAGCGATCCACTGATGGTGACCGACTATGCGTAAATTACCCCTGAACACCCCGACCCCGGCCCACAGTGCCCGGGGCCTTGCCGGGCACAGCGTCAAACACGACAGTGCCTGGAAACACGTCAGTGGCCAGGCCCTCTATATCGATGACCTGCGCATGCCAGAGGGACTGCTGCACGCCGCCGTCGGTCACAGCGAACAGGCTCACGCCCGCATCCTGTCCATGGACCTGGAAGCCGTCCGGGCGTACCCCGGCGTGGTTGCCGTCATTACCGCGAAGGATGTTCCCGGGCACCTGGATATTGGCCCGGTGGTGCCCGGCGATCTGGTGCTGGCCGACGATATTGTCGAGCACATTGCCCAGCCAATCTTCGCCGTTGCCGCCACGTCCCACGAGGCCGCCCGCAAGGCGGCACGGCTGGCCAAGGTGGAATACGAGCCTCTGGACGCAGTGGTGACCGTGGACCAGGCCCTGGAGAAACAACTGTTCGTGCGCCCCAGCCAGACCCAGCAACGGGGCGAACCGGACCGGGCGCTGGCCGAGGCCCCCCATCGCCTGAAAGGCGAGCAGCATGTTGGCGGCCAGGAGCACTTCTACCTGGAAAGCCAGGCCTGCCTGGTGGAGCCCACCGAAGACCACGGCATGTTTGTACAGACCTCCAGCCAGCACCCGTCCGAGGTGCAGAAGCTGGTGGCCGAGGTGCTGGGACTGCCCATCCACGAGGTCCACACCGAGGTTCGCCGCATGGGCGGCGGCTTCGGTGGCAAGGAGACCCAGGCGGCGGCCCTCGCCTGCACGGCGGCGCTACTGGCCCATGTCACCAATCGCCCGGTGAAATACCGGCTGTCGCGCCCGGATGACATGGTGCAGACCGGCAAGCGTCACGATTTCTACAACACCTATGACATCGGCTTCGACGAAAACGGCCTCATTCACGGCGCTGACATCATGGTGGCTGGGCGCTGCGGCTACTCCACCGATCTGTCCGACGCCATTGTCGACCGGGCCATGTTCCACGCCGACAATGCCTATTACCTGGACCAGGCCCGGGTGGTTGGCCACCGCTGCAAGACCCACACAGTGTCCAATACCGCTTTCCGTGGCTTTGGCGGCCCCCAGGGCATGATGATCATCGAGCAGGCCATGGACGATATTGCCCGCCACCTGGGCCGGGATCCGCTGGACATCCGCAAGCACAACCTTTACCGCCCTGGACGGGACACCACACACTATGGCCAGACGGTGGAACAGCATGTGCTGCCTCAGCTGCTGGAGTCGCTGGAAGCCAGTTCCGACTACCGCCAGCGCCGGGAGGAGATCAGTGCCTTCAATCGCACCAGCCCGGTCCTCAAGCGGGGGCTGGCACTGACCCCGGTGAAGTTCGGCATTTCCTTCACCGCCAAGCACCTGAACCAAGCCGGCGCACTGGTGCACATCTACACCGACGGCAGCATCCAGGTGAACCACGGCGGCACCGAGATGGGCCAGGGCCTGTATGTGAAGATTGCCCAAGTGGTCGCATCCGCGTTCCAGGTGGATCTGGAGCGTATCAAGGTGTCCGCCACCCGGACGGATAAGATCGCCAATACCTCGCCCACTGCAGCCTCGTCCGGCTCCGACCTTAATGGTATGGCCGCGCTGGATGCCTGCGAGAAGATCCTTGAGGGGCTGGTGGCGTTTGCCGCGAAGCACTGGTCGGCAACCTCGGATGAGATCTCCTTCGCCAACAATCAGGTGATCATCGGTGGCCTCGCGGTGCCCTGGGAGAGCTTTATCCAGACCGCCTACATGAACCGGGTCGCGCTGTGGTCGTCGGGTTTCTACGCCACGCCGAAAATCCACTATGACCCGGAAACCGGTACCGGTCGCCCGTTCCTGTACTACGCCAACGGCGCCGCCTGCTCCGAGGTGGTGGTGGACACCCTCACCGGCGAGTACCGGGTGGTGCGCACCGACATCCTCCACGATGTGGGTCGCTCCCTGAACCCGGAGATCGACATCGGCCAGATTGAGGGTGGTTTCGTGCAGGGCATGGGCTGGCTGACCACCGAGGAACTGATCTATAGCGACGAAGGCCGACTGCTCACCAATGGCCCCGCCACCTACAAGATCCCGGCGGTGTCTGACTGCCCGCCGGACCTGCGGGTCAACCTGCTGGACCAGAGCCCAAACCGGGAAGCCACGGTGTTCCATTCCAAGGCGGTGGGGGAGCCTCCGCTGATGCTGGGCATCGCGGTATGGAGCGCGCTGCGGGATGCGGTCGCCAGCATCACCGATTACCGCTTCAGCGCCCCACTGGATACACCCGCTACCCCGGAGCGGGTGCTGGCCGCGGTCACCGTCAGCCAGCAATGGCTGGCCCAACAGAAGGAGAGCGCGTGATGGAACGCCGACTGAACTGGTATCAGGCGGTCGCCCACTGCGAGGAACGGGGCGAACCCTACGTGCTGGTCACGGTACTCGGGGTGGCCGGCTCGGTGCCCCGGGAACCCGCCAGCAAGATGGTGGTGACCGGCGAACAGAGCTACGACACTATCGGCGGAGGCCACCTGGAATACCGCATCTGCCAGCAGGCCCGGGAGCGGCTGGTGAAACAGGATTACACCAGTGAACTGGCCCACTTCCCCCTCGGCGCCAGCCTGGGGCAGTGCTGCGGCGGAAGCGTGTCGGTGCTGATTGAGGCCCACCCGGGCTGCGAACAGGAACTGGTGATCTTCGGCGCCGGCCATGTCGCCCGGGCCCTGGTCACGGTGCTGGGCGAGCTGCCCTGGCGGTTGACCTGGGTGGACGAGCGCGCTGACCAGTTCCCCGCGGAAGTACCCGGCAACGTCCGCATCCACCATACCGACGATCCAGTGGGCGACGCTCCGGCCCTGTGTGGGGGCAAACAGGTGCTAATCCTGACTCACAACCACCAGCTCGATTTCGACCTGTGCCGGGTATTGCTGATGGCCGGCGACAGTGCCGGCATCGGCCTGATCGGCTCCCAGACCAAGGCGGAACGCTTCCGCCAGCGACTGGACCACCGTGGTTTCAGCGCCGAACAGATCGACAGCATCCGCTGCCCGGTGGGCCGCTCCGATATTCCCGGCAAGCGTCCCATGGAAGTGGCCGTATCCATCAGTGCCGAACTGCTGAGCCTGGCCAGCACCCAGCCGACTCCGGCACGCCGTGGCCTGCCGTGGAAAGAGCTACGCGGCCTGATCCAGAGCCCCGAAACCGGGCAGCCAATAGAAAGGGAGAAGTCCGAATGAGCCTGGAAGAACTCAACGCCCTGCCCCTGGAGCAGGCCGAGGCCCGCTTCCGCGACTGCTGTGCGGCGGAACCCTGGGTGCAGGGGATGGTGAAGCACCGTCCCTATGCCAATGCCGACGCCCTGCTGGAGCAGAGTCGCCGCCTGTGGCCGACCCTGTCCGAAGACGACTGGCTGCAGGCCTTTGAGGCCCATCCCAAGATCGGCGATGTGGGCAGCCTGCGCAAGAAGTACGCCAGCACCAAAGCCCTGGCCAGTGGCGAGCAGTCCGGTGCCCGGCAGGCCCCGGAAGCCATCCTGCAGCGGCTCAAGGCCGGCAACGACGAATACCTGAAGCGGTTCGGCTTTATCTTCATTGTCTGCGCCACCGGCAAGTCCGCCCGGGAAATGCTGGAACTGCTCGAAAAGCGCCTGCCCAACACTCGCGACCTGGAAATCGACAATGCTGCCCGCGAGCAGGCTAAGATCACCGAATTACGACTGGAGAAACTGGCATGAGCACCAAGAGCCCGATCACCACCCACATTCTGGACCTAGGCAGTGGCCACCCCGCGGCAGGCGTCTCGGTATCCCTGTTCAAGATTCAGGGCGGCAACGAGAATCTGCTCGCCGAGGGCACTACCAACGATGACGGTCGCATCACGGACTGGTTTGACAACCCTGTCGAGATGGGCCACTACCGGCTGACCTTCGACATCGGCACCTGGTATCAGGAGCGGGGCCTCGACACTTTCTTCCCCCAGGTGAGTCTGGACTTCAAGGTGTCCGACACTGAGGCCCACTACCACGTCCCCCTGCTGCTCAACCAGTGGGGCTACTCAACCTACCGGGGAAGCTGATGAGCAATACAACCCATCCTTCGCTGCCCGCTGGTTGCGAGGCCCACCGCGGCGCCCTACTGCATTTTCTGGCGGATCCCGGGAACGGCCCGGAGCCGGCGGACGGCAGCGTGGCGTTTTTCGAGGATGGCCTGCTGGTGATCCAAGACGGGAAAGTGGTCACAGCCGGTGCGGCTGCCGAGCTGCTGCCACTGCTGCCGGCAGGAACCGAGGTCACCCGCTGGGATCACCGCCTGCTGGTGCCCGGCTTTATCGATACCCACGTGCACATGCCTCAGTTAGGCGTAATAGCCAGCTACGGCACACAACTGTTGGACTGGCTGGAGACCTACACATTCCCCCACGAGGCCCGTTTCAAAGATGCCGACTGGGCCCAGGCCGAAGCACAACGGTTTACCGACCTGCTGCTAACCCACGGCACCACCTCCGGATTGGTGTTTTGCACCTCGCACCCCACCTCGGTGGACGCGCTGTTCGAGGCGGCCGAGGACCGCGGTATGGGACTGACGGCCGGTAAAGTCATGATGGACCGTCACGCGCCGGATAATCTTACGGACACGACTCAGGCCAGCTACGACGATAGCCTGGCACTGTTGCAGAAATGGCATGGTCGTGGCCGCCAGCGGTACGCGATCACCCCGCGCTTTGCCGCCACATCCAGCCCGGAGCAGCTCACATTGGCCGGCAAGCTGGCCTCTGAGCATCCAGACGTCATGGTGCAGACCCACTGGGCCGAGAACATAGGCGAAATTGAGTGGATCCGTGAACTGTTTCCAGAACGCTCCAGCTACCTGGACGTCTATGACCACTACGGCCTGCTGGGGGATCACACCATTCTGGCCCACGGCATCCATATTGATGACGTCGATCGCCAACGACTTTCTGAGACCGGCACCCGCATTGCCTTCTGCCCCACCTCCAATACCTTTCTCGGCAGTGGACTGTTCGACCTTCGGGAAGCCCATGAAGCCGGCGTGACGGTTGGTCTGGCCTCTGACGTTGGTGGAGGGACCAGTCTCTCCATGCTAACTACCATGGCGGAGGCTTATAAGGTTTGTCGGCTTCGCGGCCAGACCCTGACGCCCTGGCGGGCCTTTTACCTTGCCACGCTCGGCAATGCCCGGGCGCTGCATCAGGAACATCAAACCGGCAGTTTCCAACCCGGATGCTATGCCGACTTCGTAGTACTTGATCCGGGAGGAACACCGCAGTTGGCCATGAAACGGCAATACCCACTCACCTTGGTCGAAACCCTGTTTAGTCTGATGATCCTAGGAGATGATCGGGCAATTGCCGCTACTTTCATAGCCGGCAAAGTCCGCTATCAGACTGCTGGCGCAACCAACGGGCTTTCCTCACGCAAACTCACTCATTTCACTCAAGGAGCCTGAGCCATGGAAGCCTATCTCAGTGAATGGCTGTCACTTCTGGTCCGCTGGTTTCATGTCATTGCCGGAGTTGCCTGGATTGGCGCCTCGTTCTATTTCATCTGGCTGGACAATCATCTGAAGGATCCACCGGAGTGGAAAAAAAAGGAGGGCATCAAGGGTGATCTTTGGGCTATTCACGGCGGTGGTTTCTACGAAATAGCAAAATACAAACTTGGACCGAAGGAAATGCCGCGGGAACTGCACTGGTTCAAGTGGGAAGCCTACTCAACTCTGCTCAGCGGAATGGCCCTGCTGTTCGTCGTCTACTACATGGGATCGCCAGGTTATCTGATCGATCCCTCCAAAGCGGACCTGAGCATCGGCGCAGCCATCGCAATCGGCCTAGGCAGCATTGCGGCTGTACTCTTGATCTACGAGGCTTTAATACGCAGTCCTCTTGCCGATAACGGAAAAGCGTTCGCGCTGATACTGTTCGGTATTCTGGTGCTGGTCGACTGGGGTCTGTTCCAGATATTCTCCGGACGCGGCGCTTTTATTCATGTTGGCGCCGTGATTGGCACCATCATGGTCGCCAACGTGTTTCTGGGCATCATGCCTTCTCAGCGCGCCCTAGTGGCCTCGGTACGGGCGGGGGAAGAAGCGAATGAGAAGGTCGCACGCCTTGCCACGCTCGCCAAACTGCGATCCACTCACAACAACTACCTGACTCTGCCGATCATCTTCATCATGATCAGCAACCATTACCCACTGCTCTATGGCCACCCCCATGGCTGGGCTGTTCTGGCCGCAATCGGGTTCATTACCGCCTTTGCAAGGCACTATTTCAACCTAAGGCACAGGGAGATCAACCGTCCCTGGATATTGGTGATTGCGGCTGTTCTGACTACTGCACTGATTTGGATTATCGCGCCAAGCACCCAAACCAATACAATCACCAGCGACACCCCGATAATCAGCAACCAGGCTGTAACTGCCATACTCAATACCCACTGCACTGCCTGCCATGCCAGCAATCCCAGCCATCCAGCATTTCAGGCGCCGCCAGCAGGTATTAAACTGGAGAGCCTCTCGCTCCTGGCAGTCCACAGCGACAAAGTGCAACAGGTAGCCGTAGACTCCCACTACATGCCCCTGGGCAACCTGACCGGTATGACCGAGGAGGAGCGTCAACAACTGGGCCTGTGGCTGCAAGCCAAGACGCGCTGATCAGGCAAATCGGGATAGGGGGGAGCCATGAGGCTCCACCCCTCCCACACCACCCGGCATGCGGGTCCGCACCGGGCGGTTCGAGACGTTGAGGGTTCACGAGAGTCTCGGCACTCCCAACCGGTCG